>Ga0208120_100039_pt1 | contig 58562 bp, 60 predicted proteins | sample LakWasMet52_LOW8_2_FD_183888 | JGI IMG/M metagenome (GOLD analysis project Ga0208120, IMG submission 183888) | Freshwater sediment methanotrophic microbial communities from Lake Washington under simulated oxygen tension - Sediment Metagenome... | ecosystem: Environmental > Aquatic > Freshwater >...
AGGGATATAAAGAAAATATAAGGGAAAGTAATACGCAGCAGCTCAACCGTCAGCTGCATTTTTGTCGCATCCGCCCTGAAGCCTGGTGCAATCAGGCTCACAATCCATGGTGCTGCCAGCATGCCTAGCAACGTTACAACAACCAGAATAATGCCTAGCCAGGTTGCTACCCGGTTAACCAACCCATGCGTTTCATCAAAGCTGCGCTGGCTTTTATACTCAGCCAGAATAGGCACAAAAGCCTGGCTAAAAGCGCCCTCAGCCGAAATTCTGCGTAACAGGTTGGGAATTTTAAAGGCTACAATAAAAGCATCGCTGAGCATGCCCGCGCCGAACACGCGCGCAATCAAGGTATCGCGCACAAAACCTAGGATACGCGAGACAAAAGTCATGCTGCCGACTTTAGCCAGCGCTTTGAGTAAATTCATGCTTAATCGTTATAATAAAAAGGGTAAAAAGCGTTGTATTAACAATCTATTGCATGATTTTATCATGCCATGCCACATCACGTTGTAATTGCTAACGATATTTGTGTGTTTTTAACTTGCAATCTATTTAATATATAGTTAATATTACGGGCTTCGTATTTTGAATAGCTTTTAGAAATCCTTTAGGAAAACACAAGATGGCAAATACCGCACAAGCAAGAAAACGTGCTCGTCAAGCAGTAAAGCAACGTGCCCATAACGCAAGTTTGCGCTCTACTTTGCGCACAGCGATTAAAAAAATTATTAAAGCTGTAGAAGCTGGCGACAAAGCCGCTGCTACAGTTGCTTACACAGAAAACGTAAGCGTGATTGACCGCATTGCGGACAAAAATATCATCCATAAAAACAAAGCATCACGTCATAAAAGCCGCTTAAACGCCGCAATTAAAGCAATGGCGTAATTGATTGCCTAAGTAATATTGGAAGAAAAAAGCCGAACAATGTTCGGCTTTTTTGCTTTATCAGCTTTTTATTGAGATTTAGCTTCTTTCGTTAAGTAGCTGCTTAATCAAACAGCTACTTATTCAGACAAAAAGTTAATCGCCGATATTTAATTCAGAACGTACCTGCAGTGCCTGCTTGATGGCCTCATCACGGCTAACATTGATCACTGTGAAGTGTCCCATCTTACGCCCAGCGCGTGCCTCATGTTTGCCATACAAGTGCATTTTCAATTGTGCATTGCCAAATACCAAGCGCCAGTTAGGCTCACTTTTTCCGCCAGAAATATTATCCGGCCAAACATCTCCAAGCAGATTAACCATCACAGCAGGACTATGCTGACGACTGCTACCTAAAGGCAGACCAGTCATCACACGTACTTGCTGCTCAAACTGATTGGTAACGCACGCATCAATTGTGTAATGCCCTGAATTATGCGGGCGCGGTGCAATCTCATTCACCAGCAACTCACCGCCACATACAAAAAATTCAACACCCAATACACCGGTATACTCAAGTTTTTCAGCCACACTGATTGCCAGCTTTTGTGCTTGATGATTAACCGCATCACTGCCACGTGCTGGCACAATCGATACATCCAGGATACCGTTAAGATGACTATTCTCCGCCGTTGGGAAAGTAGCAACATGACCATTAACGTCTCTGGCGAGTACAACAGAAACTTCATAATCAAGCTTCAGCATTTTCTCCAGCACACACTCTTCCTGCCCAAACTCAGCAAAAGCCTTTTTAGCTTCATTAGCATTGGCGACACGTGCCTGACCTTTGCCATCATAGCCAAAACGGGATACTTTCAAAATAGCAGGATAAATATCGCTATTATCATCCGGAATATCGGCATCGCCATCAATCACAGCAAATGGCGCCACTGGCAACCCCGCACTTTTAAGAAAATTTTTCTCGCTGACACGATGTTGCGCAATGGCTACCGCTCTGCCCGCAGGATGGACCGGAACAACCTTAGCTAAGGTTTCTAATGTGGCTGCCGGCACATTTTCAAATTCGGTAGTAACTGCCTGACAGGTATCTGCCATCTGCTTCAACGCAGCTTCGTCATCATATTTCGCACAGATATGTACATCGGCAATCTTACCGGCAGGGCTGTTTTTATCCGGGTCCAGCACTGTGACCTTAAAACCCATTTCATGCGCTGCAATCACAAAAAAGCGGCCAAGTTGACCGCCACCCAGCATACCCAGCATCGCTGGAGGAAGAATCATATTACTCAAACTCATGGTTTCACTCTTAATTTGCTGACGGCTGGTCAGTTAACTCCATGTTATATACTTTTTCTGTTTGTTTTTTACGGAAATCGGCAAGCTTTGCTGCTAAATTCGCATCATGGTTTGCCAGAATAGAAACCGCGAACAATCCTGCATTAGCAGCGCCAGCATCACCAATCGCAAAAGTCGCAACCGGAATACCTTTTGGCATTTGCACGATAGACAACAGTGAGTCCTGGCCTTGCAAATGTTTGGATGGTACTGGTACGCCCAATACCGGCAAAGTTGTTTTAGCGGCAACCATGCCAGGCAGGTGCGCGGCACCGCCTGCGCCTGCGATAATAACCTGAATGCCTGCCTGAGCTGCATTTTCTGCGAACTCAAACATCAGGTCTGGGGTGCGATGCGCTGAAACCACTTTGGCTTCATAAGCCACGCCAAAATCAGCGAGCATCTGCGCGGCATTTTTCATGACTGGCCAGTCACTGTCTGAACCCATGATAATAGCTACTAATGGTTGATTATTTGCCACAAGCATTCCTTTTTAGCAGTCGTGTACTTTATAACAAAATTAGATTATCTCGATGAATCAGCTCTGCCTCATCCACATAACCTAAAATAGTTTCAATCTCATTGCTGGACTTACGCATGATTCTAGCCGCTTCACTCGCGGTGTAATTCACCAGACCGCGCGCGATTTCTATACCCCCTGCATCCACGCAGGCCACCACATCACCACGCTCGAAATAGCCTTCAACCGCAGTAACGCCGATAGGCAGCAGACTTTTGCCCTCGGCTTTAAGCACTTTAACTGCACCGGCATCCAGTACCAACTTTCCTGTTGTGCGTAAATGATCTGCCAGCCATTGCTTACGCGCTGCGGTTTTCATCTGTGTCGCTTCCAAATGTGTACCGATTGCCTCGCCTGCACTCAAACGCACCAGCACGTCTTTTTCACGACCTGATGCAATCACAGTATGAGCGCCACTTCGGGCTGCGCGTTTGGCTGCCAATATTTTAGTCAGCATACCGCCGGTACCAACACTGCTGCCTGCACCACCAGCCATCCGCTCTAGCGCCGGGTCGCCAGCCGTTGCCTGATTAATAAATGCAGCATCTGGATTACTGCGCGGATCAGCCGAGTACAAACCTTGTTGATCAGTCAAAATAACCAAAGTATCAGCTTCAATTAAATTTGCAACTAACGAACCCAAAGTATCGTTATCACCAAAACGTATCTCATCTGTAACAACAGTGTCGTTTTCGTTGATAATTGGAATAACTTTCATATCCAATAATGTTCTTAGTGTACTACGTGCATTAAGATAGCGTTTTCTATCCGCCAGATCATCATGTGTCAGCAGCACTTGTGCGGTACGTAAACGGTGTTGACTAAAGCAGCTCTCGTACATCTGCACCAACCCCATTTGGCCTACTGCCGCTGCAGCTTGCAACTCATTTACTGCAGTTGGACGTTTTTTCCAACCCAGCCTTTGCATGCCTTCCGCCACCGCACCGCTGGATACCAGCACAATCTTCTTACCCTGCTGTGCTAATGCCGCAATCTGTGAGGCCCAGCCAGCAATCGCAGCTTGATCCAAACCATTGCCATCATTAGTGACTAGGCTGGAGCCCACCTTGACCACAATCACTTTTGCATCAACAACCAAAGATTTAAATTCAGGCAATTTCATTCTTCGGCTCTGCACTTGCAGCTTTTACATTATCTGATTCCTGATTGTCAGCAGCTTTGCTTTCTTCAATATGCTGCATGATGGCATAAGTCAGCTCTTTACAACCAAGCCCGCTAATCGCTGAAATTGCGAATACACGATCATTCCAGCCGTAAGCTTTTACAAAAGCATCCACAACCTCTTGCGAGTTTGGCAGCATATCAATCTTGTTCAACACCAGCCAGCGTGGCTTGTCATATAGTGACTCATCGTACTTTCTGAGTTCCTCGACGATAGCTTTTGCTTCATGCACCGGATCAACAGCATCATCAAACGGTGCAATATCCACCAGATGCAATAATAAGGAAGTACGTGCCAGATGGCGCAGGAATTGATGCCCTAAACCAGCACCTTCAGCCGCACCTTCAATAATGCCCGGAATATCGGCAATCACAAAGCTGCGCTCTGCATCCACACGCACCACACCCAGGTTAGGATGCAATGTGGTAAACGGATAATCAGCAACTTTCGGCTTTGCTGCAGAAACAGATCTGATGAAAGTTGACTTCCCTGCATTAGGCATGCCCAGCAAACCAACATCTGCCAACACTTTCAATTCAAGGTACAACTCCAACTCTTCACCCGGCTCACCCTTGGTGCATTGGCGCGGTGCGCGATTCAGGCTGGACTTAAAATGCACATTACCCAAGCCGCCGTTACCACCTTTAGCCATCTGCGCACGCTGGCCATGCTCACTAAGATCAACCAGCATCTGCCCGCTTGATTTATCTGAAATCACCGTACCGACCGGCACGCGTAAAATCATATCCTCACCCTTGGCACCATAACACTCGGCACTACGGCCGTTTTCACCGCGCTGCGCCCTGAAACTGCGCGTATAACGGTAATCTACCAAAGTATTGATATTACGATCAGCCTCAATAACAATTGAGCCACCACGACCACCGTCCCCGCCACTAGGGCCGCCCATAGGCTCGTATTTTTCGCGACGAAACGTGGCAACGCCATTACCGCCGTCACCTGCAAAGATTTTAATTGTTGCTTCGTCAATAAATTTCATATCTAAAATGGCTACGCTCGCAAACTGAAACTTGCGCGGTGCTCATATCCTCAATGCACTAATGTGCGATTTTTTCACTCCGCCTATATCCTAAAATCAGGTGCGCGTTTGATTTTGCATCGCTCGCACATTTTAGAAGCAAAGCCCATTATAAAGACTAAACCCAAAAAATAAAAAAGCCCCATCAAAACGACAGGGCTTCTTATATTTTCGTAAAAACTAAGCTGGAATGATATTCACAGTTTTACGTTTTAATGCACCCTTAACGGTGAAGCTTACCTTACCGTCAGCTTTTGCATATAAAGTATGGTCTTTACCCATACCAACATTTTCACCAGCATGCATTCTTGTACCGCGCTGACGCACGATAATGCTGCCAGCTGAAACAAACTGCTCACCAAATGCTTTAACGCCTAAACGTTGGGCTTGTGAGTCGCGACCGTTACGTGAACTACCGCCTGCTTTTTTGTGTGCCATGATTTAATCCTTAATTCTTGAACTGCTTATTTAGCAGCAATTGCTTCAATTTTAATTTCAGTAAAACTTTGGCGATGGCCTTGTGTTTTACGGTAGTGTTTACGACGACGGAATTTAAAAATCATCACTTTATCGCCACGACCATGAGAAACCACTGTTGCTTTAACAGTTGCGCCTTTAACAATCGGTGAGCCGATAGTTACTTTATCACCATCAGAAACCATTAAAACTTGATTAAGCGTAACAGTACCGCCAACTTCAGTTTCTAATTTTTCAACTTTTAATCTTTCGCCAGGAACTACGCGATATTGTTTACCACCAGTTTTGATCACTGCATACATGATTATGCCTTTAACTCATACTTCAAAAGAATCGCGCATTATACGCAAAATATCCAGCAAAGCAAATCATAATCTCTGCAATTTTAAAAAATTATGCTGCCTGCACCAAGGACGATGATTATCGCACTTTTACAGACTAAAACACCAGCATAATTACAAAGCTTAAAGTGGGCTGTGATAAAATAATCGCTTATCTTTCAGGTTAACCAACGTGACACTCAGTATTATTCATTCTTGTATCGCAGAGGACATGCGCAAAGTCGACAGCGTTATCCGCCTATCCTTACATTCTGAAGTCACACTCGTTAATCAGGTTGCCGAATATATTATCAATAGTGGCGGCAAACGACTGCGCCCCATTCTAGTACTGCTAACCGCCGGCTTATTTGGCAATATAGAACAACAGCATCACCAGCTGGCCGCTGTTGTCGAGCTAATCCACACATCTACTCTACTCCACGACGATGTAGTAGATGAATCTTCCAGGCGCCGTGGCCAGAGTACCGCCAACGCACTATTTGGCAACGCAGCCAGTGTACTGGTAGGAGACTTTGTCTACTCCCGCACTTTCCAGATGATGGTTGCAGTAAAAAACATGCGCGTAATGGAAGTGTTAAGCAATGCCACCAATGTGATTGCCGAGGGTGAAGTTTTACAATTGCTGAATGTACATAATGCCGATATCACAGACGAGGATTACCTCAGAGTGATTCACTACAAAACTGCAAAACTATTTGAGGCAGCCACACAATTGGGTGCAATCATCAGCCAAGCCAACCCCGAAGATGAAGCGGCACTTGCATTATATGGCATGCATCTGGGTACCGCATTTCAACTGATTGACGACATACTCGATTTAAGCGGCAACAGCGAAGAGATCGGTAAAAATCTGGGTGACGATTTGGCTGAAGGCAAACCAACGCTGCCTTTACTTTATGCAATGCGCAACTCAGGCACACAGCAAAGCCAATTAATTAGAAACGCCATTGAACAAGGCGGTCTGGAGCATTTGCCGCAGGTAATTGAAGCAGTAAACAATTCAGGCGCCCTTGCGCATGTAAGAAAACTGGCTGAAATTGAAGTTGAGAAATGCCGTAGGGCTATCGCGCATTTCCCTGAATCGGCATTCAAACAGGCAATGCTGGCACTGGCTGAGTTTGCGGTTAAACGGAGCTTTTAAAGTTACCTGTCCCGCTCTGCAAACACGACATTAGTTTAGCGTGATCTTCTCACCGGTATCTGCATGGTAGTAAGTCAAATGCGCACAGTTGCTGATACCGGAGGTGAGAGACCCGTCAAACAAGGCTTTACCTTCAACATCAACTACAGCATAGCCATTGTGATATAGCGTTACTTCTGCAAGTTTAGGTGTTTTTGCAGATACTTCACGCATCGCAAAGCTGATGCAATGCTCCTCCTCGTCTTCCGCATAAACCTCCCAAGCCTTACCTCCCGCCAACTGAGATAACCAACTTGGCAAATCAACCTCTACACGGCAAATAATAGGCTCATCCCATTCCGGATGCACCATTTCAGCCTGAGCGAGTTCAATTACGTCCTGTTGATTAGTTATATCTATCATTCCATTTCCTTCTTGCTATATGCGTTCATTATAATCCTGAATACACTCATTATGCTTGTGGCGAGGAGTCCGGATTTCAAGCCCGTGTTCACAATAAATCGAAAAATACATCTCGATCACCACTGATGCTCAACGCTGGAATGACACATTAAGTTTACAGCCGTTTTATGGCACGTTATAGTCTCAGCTAAATTACAAAAGGATAACTATGCCCACCGGACTCACTGAACTATCCAGCATACTGCAGGCAAACAGCACATTATTTATTATAGTTTCCGTTATTTTTGGCTTAATGGTTGGCAGTTTTTTAAATGTTGTAATTTACCGCTTACCAAAGATGATGGAGCAAGAGTGGCATAACAACTGCCTTGAACTACAGGGCAAGGAAGCCACAGCTCAACCAAAATTCACCTTAGCCAAACCTCGCTCAGCCTGCCCTCACTGCGCACACAAAATTAGCGCCTTCGAGAACATTCCAATCATCAGCTACTTAGCGCTTAAAGGCCGCTGTAGCGCATGCAAGACACCCATCAGCATGCGCTACCCTTTGGTTGAAGCGCTCACCGGCACTTTAATCGGTCTGATCAGCTGGCAATTTGGTTATACAACGACCACACTTTTCGCCTGGGTCTTTACGTTTGCATTAATTGCGCTCACATTCATTGATTTTGACACGCAGCTATTGCCGGATGACATCACCCTGCCCTTGCTCTGGCTGGGACTGTTGTTCAACCTGAACTCCGGCTTCACTGATTTAAAGTCTGCGGTCATCGGCACCATGGCAGGCTATCTGGTTTTATGGTCAATTTACTGGCTGTTTAAACTGATTCGCGGCAAAGAAGGTATGGGCTATGGCGACTTTAAACTACTGGCTGCGATTGGCGCATGGTTCGGCTGGAAGCTGCTTCCCGCAGTTATTTTACTGTCATCCACATTAGGTGCGGCAATCGGCATTGCCTTGATTGTACTATCCAAGCGCGGCAAGGAAGTACCTATGCCTTTTGGCCCGTTCTTGGCCATAGGCGGGATTGCTGCATTATTTTTCGGGCAGCAACTCGCAAACTTCTACCTACCTTAAGTAAAAATGTATATCGTTGCACTCACAGGCGGCATAGGCTCGGGTAAAAGTGAGGCCTCAAAGCAATTCGCCGAATTAGGCGTGCCGATTGTAGACACAGATGTAATCGCACATACGTTAACTTCAGCCGGCAGCCCGATATTGGCTGAAATTTCACAGATGTTTGGCACTGGAACTCTAAATCATGACGGCTCGCTCAACCGCGCCAGTCTGCGTGCACATGTGCTTAGCAACTCAGATGAACGCCTCAAACTCGAAAATTTACTGCATCCGGCGATATATGACTGTGCGATGCAGCAGCTGGCATCCAACGAGCACAACCTTAACCCTGCGTACCAAATACTGGTTATTCCCTTACTCTTTGAAAATAACCGCTATCAAAATGTTATCGACAGAATTGTAGTAATTGACTGCGACGAAAGCCTGCAAATCAAGCGCGCTATGGCGCGCAGCAAACTAAGCGAAGGCGAAGTCAAAGCGATTATGGCGGCACAAACAACAAGGGCGATTCGATTAAAACGCGCTGATGAAATCATAAAAAACAATGGCTCGCTACCAGACCTGATTGAAAATGTTAACAAATTACATAAAAAACTTATTAAAACTTGCATAGTTAGCAAATAAATTTAATAATTCAGCTTAACTTTACAATGCGTATATAGTCTGGCCGCTAACGAAAGTACCTTTAGTGCTATAACTTTATGAAAAATGCCTAGTTACGATTATCCTTTCAATGAACGCATACGCACTCTGCTTCGCGTAGAGGACTTATTCACCAAAGTTTTGCATAACGTAGAGGCTGGGCATGAGTATCACCATCATTGCGCACTGCTCACATTGTTACAAATACTGGATGTCGTAGATCGCGCCGAACTAAAATCCGAACTGTTGCAAGAACTGGATAGACAAAAAAACGCCATGCGCTCACTGATTGGTAACCCAGCCATCGTAGCTGATGCACTACAAGCTACGCTTGATGATATCGACACAGCCGCGAATGCACTACGCGCTGAAACAACCAAACTGGGCCAAATATTACGCGCTAACGAATGGTTGATGAGCATCAAACAGCGCGCTGGCATCCCAGGTGGCGTATGTGAATTTGATGTCCCTTCCTACCATTATTGGCTTGGCTTAGGCGAAGAACGGCGCACGAATGACCTGGAGTCTTGGTTGCGCCCCCTGATTCCAATGCAACAGGCGATTATAATCATTCTGCATATCTTGCGTGGCAGTGGCTCCACCAACAAGCTGATAGCAAGCAACGGCGCATATCAGAAAATGTTAGGCGGCGCCAAACCAGCTCAAATGCTTAAGATTGAAATTGCCGATGACATCAATTGCTTCCCCGAAGTCAGCGCCAACAAATATGCAATCAACATACGCTTTAATACGCTTGATTGCACACAAAAACCACAGAAACACGAAGACGATGTCGAGTTCTCGCTTACCTTGTGCAACTTATAATAGAGTTTATTCCGCCCAGTCCAGATAAGTGTTAACCCGTTAGATTCTTAATATATCCACATTATGAACACCCCAAAAAAACGATCCATAGCCTGCCCAACCTGTAAACAGTTAACTGAATACTCTACGGATAACCCGTTTCGCCCTTTTTGCAGCAAACGCTGCAAAATGATAGACCTAGGCCTTTGGGCGAGCGAACAATACGCCATTCCTGTCGATGCCAAATCAGACGAATTAACAGATAATTTAACTACCCAATAACCACGCTGGAGATTGTATATGAACACCTTGACCACCACATCTACGTTGCAGCGCTTTTTACGTTTTGCACTGCTATTAGTACTGGCAGTTGGTAGCGTAACTCTTTATGCAAAAGATATTGTAACTATCGGAAATGCGTGGGTTCGTCCTACTGTGTCTGGTCAAGATATTGGCGCAGCCTATATGACTTTTACCAGCAATCAGAATGTGAAGCTGACGCATGTAGAAAGTAATATTACTAAAAGTGTTGAGATTCACAGCATGAGCATGCAGAACGGTGTAATGAAAATGCGCATGCTTGAAATGCTGGAGCTTGCCGCCGGCAAGCCTTATAAACTGGAGCCAGGCGGTTTTCATCTAATGCTGTTTGATTTAAAAAAACCGTTGCTTGACGGCGATCAAGTGAATTTTGAACTCACCTTCAAATCAGGTAACACTGAGTTCAAACAGAAAATTAAAGCTTTGGTAAAAACACCAGTCAGCAGCGAAAGCAATGATGGCGGTCACGAGCATCACCATCACCACTAGAATTCTTATTTAGCCCCAGCCCAAATTGCGCGCTGCAACGCAATGCCATGCGCACCGTTTTTTCTTGCGCTATGCAAATCCTGAATCTGCATACCCCCCAATGCAAACACTGGCAATGAGTAGCCTTCAATCAAACCTGAAAAGCCATCCCAGCCAAGCGGCTGCGCATCTTTATGGCTCTGCGTAGGCTGTACTGGTGATAGCATCACATAATCCAGACCTAGCTTGGCAGCTTGATTCAGTTCAGCCTCATTGTGACATGAAGCACCACATAACAGCCCTTTTGGCTTTGTCTGCAATGCTATCAATTGCTGTGATGACAAGTGGACTCCCGTTGCGTTTAACTCCTGTGCCAGATCCAAGTCTGAATTGATAAAAACTTTAGCTTCATAGGGAGTAGCAACTTCAATCACGCGCTCTGCGAATAACTTCAAATCTTCTACAGCAAGCTGTTTTTCACGAACTTGTATCATCATCAAGCCGCTTTCCAGCGCGGATTTCAGACGTTCAAAAAACAACTCTTCACCCAACTCGTCAAGGTTAGTAATGGCATAGACAGATGACAAACCAAGCCCAGCCAGTACAGGGGCATTAGCCGGCAACATTGGCCCTACCGTGATTTTTTCAGGATTCTGCCAGCTGAGCGTTTGTCGCTCCAAGCCCACAGGCTCGCCAGTCCACTCCGTTATAACAAAAAAATGCAACTTAACCGTCTTGGCAGGGCTTTCCAGCCCCCCCTCGGCATTACGCTTTGCCTCATAGTCATAGGTACGCGTTATCCATGGATAATAAAGCGTAGGAGTAATGCCAAGCTCTTCCTGCAGTTCTCTCACCAGTGCATGCGCGGCAGTCTCGTTCAACTCGATTTTGCCTCCGGGGAACTCCCAATAGCCTGCCCAGGGCTTACCAGGAGGCCGCTGCCCTAACAACACCAAACCATTATCACGCTGAATAACGCCGACAGCTGCCTCGGTAATGATGCCTGTGCTTGTAGTAGTCATATCCATTCAGGTAAATATTGAGCTGACTGATGCGGACTAAGAGCGATAGTCAGCGTTAATCTTGACGTAATCGTATGAAAAATCACAGGTCCAGATAGTGATATCTTCACCGCCGCGATTCAGCACTACGCGTACAAGAATATCAGACTCTTTCATGATTGCCGCACCTTGCTCCTCGAGATACGAAGCAGCCCTACCGCCATTCTCTGCCACCAGCACGTCTCCCAGATAAAGTTGCAAGGTATTCACATCCAAATCATCAATGCCGGCATAACCAATCGCCGCCAATATACGGCCCAGATTAGGATCTGAAGCAAAGAATGCTGTTTTGATCAGCGGTGAATGAGCAATCGCATAGGCAACTTTACGGCATTCTTGTTCCGACTTACCGCCTTCAACAGTCACAGTCATGAATTTGGTAGCACCCTCGCCATCACGCACAATGGCTTGCGCCAACTCGACTGCCACTTCAGTAATAGCATCACGCAACGCAGAAAAATCAGCGCTTTCCGCAGTGATTTCAGCATTGCCGGCCTGATTAGTTGCCATCACGATTAGGCTGTCGTTGGTTGAGGTATCGCCATCAACGGTGATGCAGTTAAACGATTTATTCACGGCATAGTGAATGATTTGCTCAAGCGCAATCTGGCTCACAGCAGCGTCCGTTGCGATGTATCCCAGCATGGTCGCCATGTTGGGATGGATCATGCCGGAACCTTTACTGATGCCGGTAATGGTGATTACCTTGCCACCCAGCACAAGTTTGCGTGAAGTACCTTTAGCAACAATGTCTGTCGTCATAATGGCTTCGGCCGCATTAAGCCAGTTATCTTCTTTTAAATTGGCAATAGCCGCTGGTAAGCCTGCTATTATTTTATCTACCGGCAATGGCTCCAAAATAACACCCGTTGAAAAAGGCAGCACCTGATTTGCTTTAATATTAAGCAAATCAGCCAGCGCGTCACAGCTTTGCTGAGCGCGCTGCAAACCATCTTCACCAGTACCGGCATTGGCACAGCCGGTATTCACCAGCAAAGCACGTATACCCGTTTTTTGCGCTAAAAAATCCTTACATAAAGTCACAGGCGCGGCACAAAAACGATTTTGCGTAAACACGCCAGCAACATGGCTACCTTCCGCAAGATTGATCACCAAAACATCTTTACGGTTAGCCTTGCGCACATTCGCTTCGGCAAAACCCAACTGCACACCTTTCACTGGTAATAAAGATGCGGCATCAGGCGCGGTCAATTTTACTGGCATATCAAATCCCTTACTTTTTCATCATTATTTATAACTTATTTTAATTCAAACCTGACGCCATTTAAGCACGACGCCAAGTTGTACCCTGCGGCGTATCTTCCAGCACGATACCGGCATCTGCGAGCTGTTTTCTAATGGCATCCGCTTCTGCAAAACTTTTATTTTTCTTGGCAGCTAAACGCGCCTGAATCAAGCTTTCAACATCCAGAGCCGCAGTCACGTCACCTTGCAAAAATTCGTCCGGATTACGCTGTATTAGCCCCAACACACCTGCCAAGCCTTTTAGCAAACGTAGTGAGTTGGTATCTTTGGTTCTATTCACTTCATTTGCCAAATCAAACAATACTGCAATCGCCTCCGGCGTATTGAAGTCATCATCCATCGCCGCTTTGAATCGTGCAGCCTGCGGATGCTGCCAGTCAACAGTAGCATCACCGACACCAGCACCGCGCAAGGCAGTGTATAAGCGCGTTAATGCCGATTTAGCATCATCAAGATGCTGGTCTGAATAATTAAGCGGGCTGCGATAATGCGCGCGCAAGATGAAAAAACGCACTACTTCAGCATCATATTTCTCCAGCACAGTACGAATCGTGAAGAAATTACCCAAAGACTTAGACATCTTCTCATCATCAACACGGATAAAGCCATTGTGCATCCAGTAATTCACCATCTGGCAGGATTTGCCATCATGGCTATGCGCCGCTTCAGACTGCGCGATCTCATTTTCATGGTGCGGGAACTGCAAATCCTGTCCGCCCCCGTGAATATCAAAATGATTGCCTAAATGGTGTGAACTCATCGCTGAGCACTCGATATGCCAGCCCGGACGACCTTTGCCCCAAGGTGAATCCCAGCTTGGCTCACCCGGCTTGGCTGCTTTCCATAAGACAAAGTCCATCGGATCGCGCTTAAAGCTGTCGACCTCAACGCGCTCACCGGCGCGCAGGTCTTCCAGTGACTTACCGGATAACTTACCGTAACCTTCAAATTTATTCACGGCATAAAATACATCACCATTGGCCGCAGGATATGCAAATCCTTTATCAACTAAAGCCTGAATCATATTTAGCATACCATCTACAAACTCGGTCGCTTTGGGTTCTATATCGGGGCGGATAACACCCAACCTCGCAGAGTCCTCATCCATCGCGTCAATAAAACGCTGTGTCAACTGTGCGATAGATTCGTGATTCTCATTTGCGCGCTTAATAATCTTGTCATCAATATCGGTAATATTGCGCACATAAGTTACGTCATAACCGATTGCACGCAGCCAACGGCTAACCATATCAAACACTACCATGACGCGGGCATGTCCTAAATGACAGAAATCATAAACGGTCATACCGCAGACATACATGCTGACTTTACCGGCAACAATAGGTTTAAAAGTCTGCTTTTCGCGGGCTAATGTGTTGTATATTTTTAACATAGTCATTAATGCTGGATGATTGAGTTGTTGATTTTGCTAAACGCTGATTATCAAGTTAAGTCTACAAATACGCAGTTTAGGCAAATATATTGGCTTAAACCTAAATGAGCTATTGGAGGTTGCTTAGGCTATTGATAGAATTACACTTTATCTATATTCACAAAAAAGTATATCACAATGAATAATCTTATTGCGTCGCTGACACCGTCTATCGCTAGGTTTGTACTGATTTTATCTGCGTCTTTCGCCTTCGCCACTGCACATGCAGATGAGCTTAAAGAAATCTCGCAACTTGCAGACCAAGGACAGACTGCAGTTGCACTTGACCGTGTGAACACTTTTATTGCTGCTAATCCTAAAAATGCCCAAGGTCTGTTTCTTAAGGGGGTATTATTAGCGGAGCAAGGTCGCCGTGAAGAAGCAATTAAAGTCTTCACCGACGTGACTGAAAAATTTCCGAACCTGCCAGAGCCATATAACAATCTGGCAGTGCTCTATGCTGACCAAGGTCAGTTCGACAAAGCACGCAAGGCTCTGGAAACCGCAATTAAAACGCATCCAAGCTACGCAACCGCACATGAAAATCTGGGTGACATCTACGCACGCATGGCGAGCGAGGCTTATGACAAGGCACTCCAACTTGACACTGCCAACACGCGCGCGCAAGGCAAACTGTCTTTAATCAAAGATTTGTTCGGCACTGGCAACAAGACCACGATTGCTGCATCAGCCCCAGCTAAAACCGCAGCGCAAGCTTCCACCGCCAACGTGGCACCAGCTGATGTTAAGAAAGCAAGCAATAGCACACCGATGAATGCTAATGAAGCAATTACTGACAGCGTTCATAAATGGGCGCAGGCTTGGTCTAATAAAAACCTGGATCAGTACTTTGCCAGCTACGGCGCCAGCTTCAAACCGGCTAAAGGCCTAAGTCGTCAGGAGTGGGAACAGCAACGTAAAGAACGTATCAATAAGCCTTCGAAGATCAGCGTGGAAATCGCAAATCTTAAAATTGAAGCTGACGAAAGCACTGCGAAAGCGAAATTCAAACAGTCTTACCGTGCTGATGGCAAACCAATCCGAACCAGCAAAACACTGTTAATGAAGCGTGATGGTGATAACTGGTATATTGTTGAAGAAATTGCGAGCAACTAACGAATTGCAAATGTAAATTGCAAACATCAAGAAACATGTACTATAGACGCAAGTAACCAAGAATCTAGGAAATTTAGGTATAAAAAGTAACGCATGCTAGTTAAAAAAGCTTTCACATACACATTATTAGCTGCAATTACCTTGGTACCGTGGAATGCCACGGCGGTAAATCGTTTTAGCTTTAGTAATTTATTACCGAAACCTAATCTGAGTGATGCGGCTGACATCGCTACCAATCTGGCTGAAAGCCTGCTGGTAAAAAGTTTGCTTGAAATTACTCAAGGTAAAAACAAGCAGGCGCTCAGCACCATAGACCAGCTGATAAATGCTGTACCTAATTTCAAACTGGCGTATCTGGTGCGTGGCGACCTACTGATGGCGCAGGGGAAATACCTGCAGTCATTCGGCGGTGCGGATAACAACCCTACTGAAGCTGTTAAAGATTTACAGGAAGAAGCGCGCGCGCGCATTGAACGCTACCTAACCAAACAGGTTCAGGACAAACAGCCAAATCTGTTGCTGGCTCCAAGCCAACAACAAGCGCACTTGATTGTAGTTGATACCAGCAAATCAAGATTATATGTCTACAAAAATGAAGATGAGCGGCTCAAGTATGTAGCAGACTACTACATTACGGTTGGTAAAAATGGTGTCGTCAAGCAGTCTGAAGGCGATAAACGCACACCTATTGGCGTTTATTTTGCGAGACCAAAACTAAATCAGCCACTGCCTGATTTGTATGGTGATGCGGCATATCCGCTTAATTATCCAAATGAGTGGGATAGGCAGCATAACAGACAAGGCTCCGGCATCTGGTTGCATGGCACACCCAGCAACACCTATAGCCGTCCACCTCGCGCCAGCGATGGCTGCGTAGTGCTAACCAATCAGGATCTAAAATCTCTGGCACCTATCCTGCAGACCGGCAAAACACCGGTAGTGATTGCAGATAATCTGGAATGGCTGGATGGTGCAAACAGTGGCAATGCAGCCCAGAAAAATGAATTAACAGCAGCCGTTGATACATGGTTGAGCGACTGGAGAGCGCAAGATACTGATAAATATCTCTCACATTATTCAAAAGACTTTTCCAGCAACGGCGTTAACTTCCAGCAATGGGCAGAACATAAGCAACGCGTTCAAGCCAGCAAGCCCGATGTGGAAATATCAGTCTCTGACATCAGCATGTTCAGTTACCCGGATGCCGAGAAAAAACTTGTAGTGGTTGATTTTGTTCAGGACTATAAAAGCCCTACTTTAAGAAACAAAATGCAAAAGCGCCAATACTGGATACAGGAAAACAATAGCTGGAAGATCATCTACGAAGGCGCCGCTTAAAAACCATTTGTCGCCACTTCAATTGAACCCTGTGTTTATAGTCAATTTCGTCAAATCATTTAGCCTCATCAAGGAATAATATGCGTCAACTCTATGTTCTACTGTTACTCACAATGTTGAGCACTTCAGCATTGGCTGCTAATCCACAGGTTGTGGTCGATACTAATCGCGGCAGTTTTATTATTGAGCTGTACCCGGAAAAAGCCCCTAAAACCGTGGCCAATTTCATGCAGTATGTGAACGCAGGTTTTTATAAAGGTACTATTTTTCACCGTGTCATCAATCGCTTTATGATTCAAGGCGGAGGCTTCACGCCAGACATGGCTGAAAAAGATACACGCGCACCAATTACCAATGAGGCCGGCAATGGCCTGAAAAACGACATTGGCACCATAGCCATGGCAAGAACTTCTGATCCGGATTCAGCGACATCACAATTCTTTATCAACCTTGAGAATAACCAGTTTCTGAACTACCAAAGTCCAGACCCTGAGCTAATTGGCTACTGCGTATTTGGCCGCGTACTCAAGGGCATGGATGTAGTACGTGAGATTGCAGCCAGTCGTACCGGGAATGTTGGTCCATATAGTGATGTACCTAAGGAAACCATTTTAATTAACGAAATTAAAATCAACAAAGCGCCACTATAAACTGAACGCCACCCCCTACTTTATCAATTCAATTTTTATAATTTTTTTTAAGGATATTCTGTGGTTAAACTACAAACTAACTTTGGTGAGATTACTCTGGAACTCAACGCTGAAAAAGCACCGGTTACTGTGGCTAATTTCTTGAAATACGTAGACAACGGATTTTATGACAATACTATTTTTCACCGCGTGATTAATAACTTTATGATTCAAGGCGGCGGGTTTGACACTGATATGAACCAGAAAAATACCGAAGCCGAGATCAAAAATGAAGCTGACAATGGCTTGACTAATGATAAGTACACCATCGCCATGGCACGTACTTCAGCGCCGCACTCTGCCAGCAGCCAATTCTTCATTAACGTAGCAAATAATGACTTTCTGAACTTCACTTCACCTAACGGTAGCGGCTGGGGCTACTGTGTTTTCGGCAAAGTAACTGCTGGCATGGATGTAGTGGATAAAATCAGACAAGTTGCAACAACCAACCGCAAAGGCCATCAGGATGTACCTGTAGACAACGTTATTATTGAAAGTGCGACCCGCGCTTAAGTACTCATTTGCAAATTCGCCTGACTAGGCTAATTTAGAAGGTCGCCTGACAAACAAAGCCAGGCGACCTTTACACACAACCTTACTCACTTTCTATTCAAGTAAATTATTTTCACCCATCCAGTTCTAATTTAGCGTCAACTGACTTATCATCTAGCGATGCAAAAGTCATTATCAGTCTCCAATTCTGGTTTATCCAACATTGCTTTATTCATCTCTGATCTGCATCTGTGTGCAAGCCGCCCGCATATTACAGCAGCTTTCATTACATTCCTGCAGCAGACCGCTACCAAAGCCAATGCACTTTACATTCTGGGCGATTTATTTGAATACTGGGCTGGCGATGATGATATTGGTGAAGAGTTTCACCAGCAAATTATCACTGCTTTCAAAACACTGGCAGACACAGGCGTTGAGATATTTTTCATGCACGGCAATCGTGATTTTCTGATAGCGGAAAATTTCTGCCTTGCAGCCAAAGTTACGCTGCTGCAAGACCCAAGCATGATTAAATTGCATGGGCAAAAAATACTGCTTAGTCACGGTGATGATTTATGTACGGATGATGTGGCTTACCAGCAGTTTCGCGTTCAGGTTAGAGATAAAAAGTGGCAGGAAGATTTTCTCAGCCAGCCGCTGCAGGCTAGAAAAAAAAAGATTGAAGCCATCAGAATGCGTAGTGAACAGGAGAAGTCACAAAAATCAGCTGTGATTATGGATGTGAATGCGGATGCCGTAGCAGCACTGCTCATTAAATACCAACCGGATGTACTGATTCATGGCCATACGCACAGGCCGAACCGACACATTATGTACTTGAATGGCAAATCGATTACAAGATGGGTACTTGGTGACTGGTATGAGCAAGGCAGTTATCTTATCTGCGATGAATCCGGCTGCCGCAGCGTGAATTTATAACATCCGCCGGCTTGAGTGTCATACCAAGCCGCTTGTTATGGGTTATAACCCGGGATGAGTGCGTGATCTACATCATCAATCTGCTCTGGCTCTAAAAACCGCTGCGCATATCTTAAATAGATTTTCTCTCGAATAAAAATATCAAACAAATCAGGGTCAATATGATGATTAACCTTCATGCGCCCTAATATATTGAGCGATTCTGAAAGAGTTTTTGCTTTTTTATAAGGCCGGTCTTTCGAGGTAAGCGCCTCAAAAATATCGGCGACCCCCATCATCCGTGCCGGCACCGACATCTGCTCACGCGTAAGCCCACGTGGGTAACCGGTACCATCCATGCGCTCATGGTGGTTACATGCATACTCCGGTACGCGCTGCAGGCTACGCGGATAAGGTAGTGATTCCAGCATGCTTATCGTCACATCAATATGATTATTGATAATCTGACGCTCTTCTGTGGTAAGTGTGCCACGTACTATACTGAGGTTGTATAGTTCATCTTCACTTAGAAATTTAGTTTTACAACCATTGGCATCTACAAACTCTCTCATACCAATATCGCGAACGCGCTGCTGATCTTCAGCTGTCATTGATTCACTGCCGATATTGGATGCTCGCAAAAAATCATGATCCAGATCACATTGAGATTTAAATGCTGCCAACTCTGCCTGCATTTCCGTGAACTTTGCTGCAAGGTCCTGGGATGGCGCATTATCAGTTAACAACAACAGCTGTTTTTTAAGCATGGCATTCTCGGCCTGCTGTTTCAGCAGATCAAAGCGTTGCGCAATCAATTCTATACGATCAAAAATCGAAGATAACTTGGTGGGCTTATCCATTACCGCTTCCGGCGTCGTAACTTTGCCGCAATCATGAAGCCAACTAGCTACCTTCAACTCATATAGCTCATTCTCATTCAGCGTAAAATCTTTAAGCGGGCCGGACTTGAGATCAATTGCCGCTTGCGCAAGCATCATGGTGAGTTCAGGCACGCGCCTACAGTGACCTCCAGTATAAGGTGACTTTTGGTCAATCGCATCCGCAATCAATTCGATAAAAGACTCAAACAAACCCTTTAATCCCGTAATCAGGCTTTGGTTAGTCATTGCAACCGCTGCCTGCGATGCCAGCGATTCAACCAAACTCTGGTTAGCTAATGAAAAAGGGATAATTTCGCCGGTATCAATATCAATAGCATTAATTAACTGCAATACGCCAATGACTTCTGACTCATGATTTTTCATCGGAATCGTTAAAAATGATTGTGAACGATAGCCGGTCTTTTCATCAAATTTTCGTGTACCCGAAAAATCAAAACTTTCAGTCTGGTAAGCATCAACAATATTAATTGTCTTGTTATTTAAAGTGGCATGGGAGGCAATAGTTGTTAAGTTAGGGCTGCCATCTTCTAAATACAAAGGTAATGGCAAAAATGGAATTTCTTGCCCAGTGGTTCCCCCCAGCGCAAGGTTGAGGGTTTTATTACGCATAATCTCGAATTTTAAATGCGTATCCTCATGTATGGTGTAGAGCGTGCCGCCATCTGCATTGGTAATTTCCTGGGCACCTAGCAGTATCATCTCCAGCAGACACTGGCTATTGCGCTCTGCAGATAAAGCTACACCTATTGAGTTCAGACGCTCAAGCCGCTTGAGCAGATAGGGATGTTGATAATCAGTCATGTGAAATAGCTGGCCCGCATTTGTACTTTACAATGAAAAAGTGTACCGTCGCTAATCTATCTATTACAAATAACAACAGTTAATGTGGAATCAAGCACCATCAAACCTGATAAAAACAACTGCCAGGCGATTAAAGTCTGACAGCATAACTGCTAAGTTTTTGCAGCTTTAACTTCCGCCTCACGTACGTCTGCAGCAAATTTATCCAACACACCATTAATGTACTTATGGCCATCGGTACCGCCAAAAATTTTTGCCAGCTCGACACCTTCATTAATCACAACGCGGTAAGGAATAGTACTATCAAACATCAGTTCACAACCAGCAATGCGCAGAATCGCATGTTCAACCGGGCTTAACTCAACAATTGGCCGGTCTATAAAATTCACCAACCGGTTATCAATAGCCTCAAGATTAGTAGTTACGCTCTGCAGTAGTTGCCTGAAATAAGCCTCATCAGCTTTATTGTAGTCAGGGTCATCTGTCATATCACGAAATATTTGCGACAACTCTGACTCATTCAGCATGCCGCGATATACCGCTTTTAACACTAGCTCACGAGATTTTCTGCGGTTTTTACTGCCGGCTTTTTTAGGCGTACCAGAATTTCTGGTACGCTTTTCAGCCATATCTTTATCAGCTATCAGGCTGGTAAGCGTTTTGGGAGTATCTGTCATAGCGCTCTTACCAAATTGTACATTTCCACGGCTACCTGGGCAGCTTCCGCCCCCTTAACGTGCATACGAGCTATCGCCTGATCATCATCTTCTGTGGTCAACACCGCATTTGCAACCGGCACACCCGTGTTCAACTGTACTTCTGAGATACCGCGGGCAGACTCATTGGCAACCACTTCGAAATGGTAGGTTTCACCACGAATAATTGCACCCAGCGCAATCAATGCATCATATTTTTCACTTAAGGCCATGTGCTGCAATATCAATGGGGTTTCCAGCGCACCCGGCACAGTCGCAATAGTAATATCCTTGCTATCTACACCCAGCTTGAGCAATTCGCTTTTACATGCACTAAGCAAGCCATCACCGATGTTGCTGTTAAATCTTGATAGCACGATGCCAATTTGCATGCCTTTGCCATTTAAGTTTTTCTCGATTTCTCTCACGTATTCAACTTTCCTTGGGGTTCTTTAACTTAAAGTCCACTCTAACCTGATCTTTTAACCTAGTGCGCTTAGACTTAATGTTTGCTTTAATTTCATAAAACCGTATTTTACCGCATATCGCTTATGAACTTAGTGCTTTATATTTATTAGCTATTTTTAACTTTCGAATAGCTAATAGCCAATACATCAGCACCCAGCCTACACAACTAGACAAAAATCAATATTTTCTGCTTCAGATTAAATCAATTAAATAAAACCCAGGTTTTTTGAATAGTACTCCAGACACCATAACTGATAGGCACCAGCACCAAGGTCCAGGCAGCGACTACAAGCAGTGGATGAGCGGCGGGCTTTACCTCCAGAGCAGCCTGCTTGCTAACACCGCCATTTGCAGCGGCAGACTGGTCATGTGCCAACTGATGCTCATACTCCAATTCAGCATCGGTCATATAGTATTTATCAGCGACAGGTTTTACCAGCAGATTTGCAATAAAGCCTATTACCAGCATACCGGCCAACGTCAAAAATATAGGCGCATAGATCTGATCAAACGGCACACCTGCCTCCAAGCGTGTATCGTGCATATAATTCACAACAACCGGCCCCAGAATCCCTGCTGTTGACCAAGCGGTGAGCAGCCGACCATGAATAGCACCAACAAACTGCGTACCAAACATATCCGCCAGATAAGCGGGAATAGTGGCGAACCCACCGCCATACATTGAGGCTATGACGCAGAAACTCGCCACAAACAGTGCTAATGACTTAAAGCCGGCCACATAAGTCGCCGTGCAGTACATGATCACACCCAATATAAAGAAAATATAATAAGTACGTTTGCGGCCCAATTTGTCTGATGAAGTGGCCCAGGCAAAACGTCCGAAAATATTAAAAATTGAAATCAGCCCCACAAAACCGGCACCTACCGAAGCCACTGCCGCAGCCATCGCCGCATCCTGTTTAACTGCATCAAAACCAACCCCTGCCTGCCCGATCAGCGCACCGCCGAAGGTTTCCTGCAACATAGGTGCAGCCGCGCCGATAATACCAATACCGGCAGATACATTCATACACAGTACTATCCATAACAACCAGAACTGTGGTGTTTTATGTGCGTTTTTTAAATGCACATGACGTGTGGCAATCATTACATTCTGCTTGGTTGCAGGAGGCGTCCAGTTTGCTGGTTTCCAACCTAGCGGTGGTACGCGATAACCTAAAGAACCGCATAACATAAACGCGGTATAGATCACCGCCAGAGCCACAAAGGTTTGCCACACACCAACACTGGTTGGCGTTGCAAAATAAGTCATCAGTTTAGTCGCCAGCGGTGAGCCTATCATCGCGCCGCCGCCAAAACCCATAATTGCCATGCCTGTAGCCATGCCGCGACGATCCGGGAACCATTTAATTAGGGTAGAGACTGGGGAAATATATCCCAAGCCCAGCCCGATGCCGCCAATCACCCCCGAACCTAACCACATCATCCATAACTGATGCGTATAGACACCATAAGCCGAGATCAGCAAACCGCCACACCAGCACAAAGTAGCAACCAAGCCAGCCTTGCGCGGACCTGCACGTTCCAGCCAGCCGCCCCATACTGCCGCAGAACAGCCGAGCAGCACAAAGAACAAGGTGTACATCCAGCCCAGATCAAACTGCGTCCAGTTACAGTCAGTCGCAAATAATGCTGTAGCAGTGCCGGACAGTTTTTCGCCAAAAGTTGTAGCGCCCGCAGCACAGGCCTTTAAAGGCTCACCGGAGGCGTCTTTCAGTGCATTTCCAAGCGGCTTCCAGAACACACTGAAGCCATAAGCCATGCCAATTGAAAGATGTACCGCCAATGCAGCGGGAGGCACTAACCACCGATTAAAACTGGCATTAGCGGTGATGTGTTCCTTTGACAAAAAACCTGACATTCAATTGACTCCCTAAAAACCATTATTTCTTAACAAGCAGTGAAGCCACAGCTTCAGACTTGGCTGATAAATTACGATTAACTCTATGTTGTAACAAAATGTGAAAAATGGCAATTTAGTTATACTGCTTTTATAAAATAAATCGCTCATATTTTTAACTGATATTCCTGGAGTTTAATTTTTGTCATGAATGTGTCATATTAGCGTCATAAACTAATCCGGCTTAAGTCTATAAGGCAATTCATTTTAAGGAAAAATATGCCAGCCAATATATTAGTTGTTGAAGATGAGCCTGCGATTCAGGAACTGTTAGCACTCAATATTACGCAAGCAGGCCATAATGCCATACGCGCCCTGAGTGCCGAAATTGCACAGGACCTGATGCGAGAAACGATCCCTGATCTTATTTTGCTGGATTGGATGCTGCCTGGAGTGAATGGCCTGGAATTTGCCCGCAAATTAAAATCAGATGCACTTACCAAAAACATCCCTATCATCATGCTGACCGCGCGCGGTGAAGAATATGACAAAGTACGTGGCCTGGAAGTTGGCGCAGATGATTATGTTACAAAACCATTCAGCCCGCGTGAACTTAACGCCCGCATCAAGGCCGTACTGCGCCGCCGCGCCCCACAAATGACAGACGACCCGATTGAAGTACATGGTCTACGCCTGGACCCAACCACACACCGCGTCACCGGTAATCAGAAAACCATAGACCTGGGACCTACTGAATTCAGATTATTACATTTCTTCATGACCAACCCGGAACGGGTGCATACGCGTAGCCAATTACTGGACAAAGTGTGGGGTGACCGTGTTTTTGTGGAAGACCGTACCGTAGATGTGCATATCCGCCGCCTGCGTAATGCGCTATCTATATCAGGGCATGAAGATCTGATTCAGACCGTACGCGGCGCCGGTTACCGGCTATCAGTTCAGCACGATTAAAACGTTACCTGGCCAGAAAAGCCCGCTATAATTGGGCGAATATAATCTGTGAAAAATTAAACCTGTGATTGATGTTCGCTGGAAAGCTTTTTTTTTCGTCTGTTCCCTCAGCATAATTAGCCTGTTTGCATGGCTAACCAGTAGTGCATTTATTGCGCTCATCATTTTTACATCATGCCTGCTAGCCTATCTTGCCATTCAAGTTTCAGGGCTATACCAACTACAGTCCTGGCTAAAAAATCCCGCATTAGAGGAAATCCCCGAAGGCTTTGGCTTATGGGAAGACGTATTCAACGCCATATTGAAATATGAACGCAGTAACAAACTAAAAAAGAACGAATTAAATGCTGCCTTGGAACGTTTTAATACGGTTGCCAACGCCATTCCTGATGGTCTGGTCATACTTAGCGCATCAAATGAAATAGAGTGGTGTACGGCAAATGCCGAATATCAGCTTGGTCTGAATCTAAGCACTGATAAAAACATACCTATAGTTAACCTGGTTAGAAATAGCAATTTTATTGCCTATTTGTACAACGAAATTTACGATGATCCTTTTAAACTCAAGGATGCCAGAAACACAGACGCCATTCTTGAAATATGGCTGATACAGCTTGGCAGCAAACAAAAACTATTAATCAGCCGCGACATCACGCAACTGGAAAAAGTAGACGCCATGCGGCGTGATTTTATCGCCAATGTCTCGCATGAGCTACGTACACCGTTAACGGTAGTAGGCGGCTTTATCGAGACACTGTCAGATATGGAAGGCGCTGTGCCGGAAAGTTTACGCAGCTATTTTGATATGATGCAGGATCAAACTACACGCATGCGGCATTTAATTGAGGACCTGCTCACACTGTCACATATCGAGAGCAATACACAACCCCCTGAAGATAATCCGATAGAAATGTCATCGCTGGTTAACATGCTGCTTAATGATGCTAAAGCCCTGAGCCGAGGTAAACATCAAATAAGCGCAGATGCCGATACCAATCTGAACCTGTCTGGCGCTGTTGATGAATTACAGAGCGCTCTTGGCAATCTTGTCAGCAATGCTGTGCGTTACACGCCTCAAGGTGGCGAAATTCATATCTCATGGCAATTGCACAATAAACAGGCTGTTTTCAGCGTAACCGACAATGGCATTGGCATTGAACAGCAGCACATAGACCGCCTTACCGAACGCTTTTACCGGGTTGATCGTGGTAGAAGTCGGGATACTGGAGGTACCGGGCTAGGATTATCTATAGTCAAGCATATCCTGACTCGTCATCAGGCAAAGCTTGAAATCAAAAGTCAGATCGGTGCAGGAAGCACTTTCAGCGCCGTGTTTCCTGAAGCTCGCATATTAAAGAAATAGACTTTATCGATAAGGCACAAGGAATATATCCACTTATGAAACCCCATGCTGACATCATTCCTGTCCTTATGCTGGCACTAATACTTTCTGCCTGCGCAACTACTCCGGAAACTGGCAGCAAGCCTAAAAAAGAAGTACCCCAACAGCAGGACCGCAGTACGCTCAATCAGCTCGGAAAAAGCGATTTTGACCGCATGGCCGATGTAGAAATGCGTGAAAACACTGAAAGCTTACGCAGCCTGATGCTAAAGCTATACAAACGCAACCCGCTTGAGCTTAAAAAAAGCACTTCGGATCCTGCAGAAAAAATGGTGTCATGGGTGTTTGATGGCAGTAACCAACATCAATTTCTGTTCCCGGAGATCAATAACCTGCAAAGCACCGAAGCTATTTTCCTGGCGTTTAAACCTGAGTATAACGGTGACCGCGTGTTTTCTTTTATCGTAGGGCTATACACCATGCTACTTAGGGCGCATAACGACAAAGCTGATTTTTATCTTACCGATAGCATAGACCCACAGCGTGTTTACAATGTAGCGAGAAATATTGAAATTGCAGCCTGGAAACTGTCAAATGCACGCAAACAGGATGGAACGCTATACTTGCTTACGAATGAAATGAATGAAACTGAAAGAAACTTATCGTTTGAACGTGAGTTCGGAAAAATGATAGGTCGTACTGATTTATACGCAATTTCCCTTGCGGAAAAATCTCAGCGCTTCATATCACGTATTATGCAAAATCTGGCTACTGCTGTATTCCTGCCTATCTAAGTAACTGGCCCAAATAACTGACAAAAGCTTATAGGGCGGCAAAGTAAATGTGCTGAGCCTTACCGCCCCATTTACAAAGACAACACATACTAACTCACACGCTCTTGCAGATGTGCATATTTAGTCATTGCTGATTTTGCGGATACTACACGGGCGATTTCTTTGCCGGATTTAGTGAAAAAAATCACCGCCGGCAATGAAGCCTCCGGCAAATTCAATGCGGTTTTATAACCGGCAATTTTGTCATTTTCCACCGCCAGTAACAAAGGCGCATAACCTTCGTTTTGCTTGATTTGCGCCAGCAGCAAATAAGCAGCCTCTGCCGCGATTTCACCGCGCTCGGTCAAAACAAGAATCACGCCTTTTTCACTTTGCGCTGCTTTGGAAATCACACTGGTGTGTATATCAAAAGTAGGACTTGATTTTGCAAACACAGTCAGTGCCCCTGCCGCCAGTACTGTAGATAGTATCAACGGAATACGCTTCGCTAAACTTTTCATTTCAGACCTCCAAATCATCAAATTACGGATACTGCATTGATGTATCAGCATAATTTATGCCAATGACGATTTAGAGACTTTATGATGAAATTTATGTGACAGCTTTAAACGCCAAAACCAAGACTGCTATTGATTATTGGGCCTATTAACAGGTATTTGACGTACGTGACTTACGTACTCGGCTATATTAGCCTAATGTGCATAATGGATTAAAACAGTGCAACATCAGGCTTTTTTATAAGAAATGCACGTAGCAGCATTTAAATGCTGATTTTCAAGCACAGACACGTTTGATATCGAAAGTGCAGATGGCAATCCAGAGAAGCCATGCTATCACCGACAAACCACTATTTATCTACCGCTTCAACGATGTCAGCGCTGGCCTGATTGGCAGCTTCCGCCATATCATTGGCAGCTTTTTCTGATGCTGCAGCAGCATTTTTAGCAGCATCAATTGTATTTTTTTTCACTTCAGTGACCGTCTCTTTTGCGGCCGCTGCGGTTTCTTCCTGCGCTTTCTTGCAGGCAGAAAAACCAACCAGCACTACACCAAGTAACAACATACTTAATAAACGATTCATCTCATTCCCCCAATCAAAAAATACCTTTACCAAAGATTCAAGGCCATCAAAAGACGGCCTTGAATCTTACAGTAACACTTTTTCTATACCGCCATTATTGGCTTTCTGTACATATTCCTGCATCCAGTTTTCACCCAGAATATGTTTGGCCATTTCTACGACAATATAATCGGCTTCAATCCCGGTATCTTCACCGTAGCGTGAAAGTCCTTGCAAGCAACTTGGACACGAGGTCAGAATCTTAACCGGAGTTTCCGGATCGCCTACCGTCAAGCCCATTTTAGCCATACCGCTCTCCAGTTCTTCCTGTTTACGCATTTTAACCTGCGTAGAAATATCTGGGCGTGCCACGGCAAACGTACCACTCTCACCACAGCAACGGTCATTAAGCTGCACCTCCTGCCCCATCAGCTTGTTAGTCACTTCCAACGGCTTATAGGTCTTCATCGGCGTGTGGCATGGGTCATGATACATATAACGCGTACCGCTAACACCCTGTAAGCGCACGTCTTTTTCCATCAGGTACTCATGAATATCCAGCAGACGGCAGCCGGGGAATATCTTCTCGAACTCGTATTTCTGCAGTTGGTCCATACAGGTGCCGCAAGACACGATCACTGTTTTGATATCGAGATAATTCAGTGTATTGGCTACGCGGTGGAACAACACACGGTTATCCGCCGTAATTTCCTGACCTTTATCATGGTTGCCTGCTGAAGTCTGCGGATAGCCGCAGCACAGGTAGCCTGGCGGCAATACCGTGATTGCACCTACCTCATACAGCATGGCTTGCGTTGCCAAGCCGACATTTGAGAACAAACGCTCTGAACCGCAGCCAGGGAAATAAAACACAGCTTCCGAATCTTCAGTCACCTTTTGTGGGTTGCGAATGACCGGAATCATGTGGTCATCTTCTACCCCCAGCATCGCGCGTGAGGTCTTAGACTGCATTTTCTTGGGCATAGGGCGATTAATAAAATGAATCACCTGCGCCTTGATATCTGCCTTACCTACGGTTGCCGGCGGCTGCTTTTTATCACGTAACAGGCCAAATCTCTTGGCTAAGGTATGCGCCAAATTCTGCGCTTTATAACCCCAGTTAATCATCACGGTGCGTAACAACTTGATAGTAGCCGGATCTTTAGCATTCAAGAAAGCCATGCCTAAAGCCGTACCAGGATTAAATTGCTTTTTACCCTGCTCACGCAGGAAGTTACGCATTTTGATTGAAACATCACCAAAATCAATATCCACCGGACACGGTTTTTCACAGCGGTGACAAACCGTACAGTGATCCGCTACATCGTTAAACTCATCAAAATGTTTTATAGAAATACCGCGACGGGTCTGCTCTTCATACAGAAAAGCTTCAATCAATAATGAAGTACCCAAAATCTTGTTACGTGGGCTATACAGTAAATTCGCACGTGGCACATGGGTGCTGCATACCGGCTTACATTTACCGCAGCGCAAGCAATCGCTGATGTCATCCGCAATTTCACCGATGGCAGACTGCTCCATAATGATGGACTCCTGCTCCAGCAAGCCAAAACTTGGCGTATAAGCATTATCCAGACCGGAACCAGCTAACAGCTTGCCCTTGTTGAAATGGCCATTCGGGTCTACCTTATTCTTGTAGGTAGTAAAGGTATCAATGGTGGATTGATCAAGAAATTCCATCTTGGTGATACCAATGCCATGCTCACCTGAAATCACGCCATTCAGGCTGCGTGCCAGCGCCATCACTCGCGCTACTGCGGCGTGCGCATCCTGCATCATGCCATAGTCATCTGAGTTCACTGGAATATTGGTATGCACGTTGCCATCACCCGCATGCATGTGCAAGGCAACAAATACGCGGCTCTTTAATACCTGCTTGTGAATCTCGTCACAACGCTCAAGAATCTTCTGATATTCACGTCCGGCAAATATATCTGCCATCGGGCGTTTAAGTTCGCGCCTCCATGAGATGCGTAAATCATATGATTGCACCGCGCGGAATATGTTTTCATACTGAGAAAATGCCGCACCAGCATCACCCAAAGCTGAAACAGGTGCATCCAGATTATTCAGAATAAAGCTCCAGCGCGTGCGCAGTTCTGCAATCAGACGCAAGGCCATTTCCTGCTTGCTTTTCACCATATTGCCGTCTACGTTACCATCTTCATCCGGCTGCAGCGGTAAATCACTTTGCATAAATGCTTCAATCGCATCCAGCAACTTGAGCTTGTTATTGATAGATAAATCAATATTGATACGCTCAATACCATCTGAGTAATCACCCAGGCGTGGCAGTGGAATTACTACGTCTTCATTGATCTTGAAGGCATTAGTGTGCCTTGCAATCGCGGCAGTGCGTGAACGATCCAGCCAGAATTTTTTACGCGCCTCGCTGGAAACAGCAATGAATCCTTCACCGTTACGCGCGTTACACATACGCACCATGGCTGATGCTACCTCGCCCACTGCATTTTCATCATCAGATGCAATGTCGGCAAGCAATACCATTTTAGGGCGTTGCTGACGCGCAGCCTTAGTCGCGTAACCTACCGCCTTGATATAGCGCTCATCCATATGCTCCAAGCCCGCCATAATCACGGCTGTCGTCTGCTTGGCAGTAGCATCCAGATAATCTTTAATCTCGACAATCGCCGGTACCGCGTTAGAAACATTGCCAAAGAATTCCAAGGCAATGGTACGCACGTGTTTAGGCATGCGATGCAGAATGAACGTCGCGCTGGTAATCAGGCCGTCACAACCTTCTTTTTGAATGCCGGGAAGACCCGACAGGAATTTATCTGTAACATCTTTACCCAAACCCACTTTACGGAAGCTAGGCCCCGGGATTTCCAGAATCTCCGGCTCGGCCAGCAAGGTTTTCATATCCTCGCTATAACGGCTGATTTTAAAACGTGCAGTTTCAATATCGTGGATTTTGCCCAGATTATGGTCAAGGCGTTCTACCTCCATCCAGTCACCGTCAGGTGTCACCATGCGCCATGAAGCGAGGTTGTCTAAAGCAGTACCCCACAGCACAGCTTTCTTACCACCTGCATTCATCGCCACGTTACCGCCGATGCAGCAGGCATCGGCACTGGTTGGGTCGCAGGCAAACTCCAGGCCGGCATCGGAAGCAGCCTCCATCGCACGGCGTGTCACTACGCCTGCACCACATTCAATGGTGGCTACCTGACGTGCAACGCCAGGCAAAGTACGCATCAACACACCGCTATGTCGATCCAGTTTTTCAGTATTGATTACCGCAGATAAAGCAGTAAGCGGAATTGCACCGCCGGTATAACCAGTACCGCCGCCACGTGGAATGATAGTAAGCCCTAACTCAATACAGGCGCGCACCATAGCCGCGATTTCTTTTTCCGTATCCGGCGTCAGCACTAGAAACGGATATTCAACACGCCAGTCGGTAGCGTCGGTCACATGGGATACGCGTGATAACCCATCGAATTTAATATTATCTTTGCGAGTAATTTTAGCTAATTTAGCATATGCCTTTTTGCGTAGATTTGCGGTCTGCTTGAATTCATTCTCAAACTGCGTCACAGCCTTACGCGCAGCAACTACCAATTTCAACACCTTGGCATTACCTGCACTACGCTCATCAATAGCGGCAATGCGATGATGCAAAGCATCAACCAGCGCTTTACGGCGTTTAGGATTTTCCAGCAAGTCATCCTGCAGGTACGGGTTGCGTGACACTACCCATAAATCACCAAGCACTTCAAACAGCATGCGTGCTGAACGGCCAGTTTTACGGACGCCACGCAATTCATTTAAAATGCCCCATATTTCATCGCCAAGAAACCGAATCACAATTTCGCGGTCTGAGAAAGAGGTGTAGTTGTAAGGAATTTCGCGCAAGCGCGTCGCAGGCTTAGGTTCCGCGTTAAGAATATTGCTTGATAGAGGTGCGTTCATTTAAGTTTTGATAAATAGCTTTGCTATTAAAATGCCATTATAACATGCCATGCACTGGCAAATAAGCGTAAGCAGCTCATGGTTATTTGAGCAAAATCACCCAATTAAATTCCGTTTAATCCTGACAATTACGCTGGACGAAACAATTGAAAACGTTACACTGAGAATATGAATAGTTTATTAAAAAAATCCATAGTGCCTATTATTGTTATTGCACTGCTCGTTTTTCTAGCGCTACAGTTAAGCAATAAAGCTATAGCGCCTAATGTAACTTTCAGCACCATTGATGGCAAACAGATCACAATGGATTCGCTGAAAAATAAAGTTGTACTGGTCAATTTCTGGGCAACGGATTGTCCGGGTTGCATTAAGGAGATGCCACAACTAATTGCCACTTACAAGCAATACCATCAAAAAGGCTTTGAAATCATTGCGGTAGCTATGCCCTATGACCAAATCTCACAAATAATAAATTACAGCAGATCACAGAGTTTGCCTTTCCCGGTAACACATGACAGCACTTCGGAGATCATCAGCAAGTTCGGCAAAGTCAGCCTGACGCCAACTGCATTTATATACGACAAACAAGGGCGCTTACTAAAACACACTATCGGTGAACTTGATTTCAATGCGCTTCAACAATTACTTAATAAAGAACTGAGTATCTAAATGCTTTGGGTTAAATCGTTGCATATTATTTTCGTCACCAGCTGGTTTGCCGGTTTGTTTTACCTGCCAAGACTATTTGTGAATCACGCTATGGTGCTGGCAGCCGACAGCCCGAACCATGCCACTTCTGAACGCTTGCAGTTAATGGAAAAAAAACTGTACCGTTTCATGCTTCCCTTGGCGGTTCTCGCTTTAGGATTCGGCATATGGCTATGGCGAGGCTACGGTATCGGTGGCGGCTGGATGCACGCCAAATTAACATTGGTGGCGGTGCTGATTGCATATCACTGGTATTGTGGCAAATTGCTGGCTGATTTCAGTCAGGGCAAAAACAAACGCAGCCATATCTGGTTCCGCTGGTTCAATGAATTACCCGTTATCGTACTTAGCGCGGTAGTGATACTTGTCGTTGTAAAGCCCTTTTAATTTAACTAGCGTCAACACAACCTTTAGCGCAGAACCGCCACGATCATGGACATATTCAACTCACCCTGGCTGATTAACATGTTAGCCAAATCCAGCAAAAAACCACAGGATCGCCTGCTGAACCTGTTTGACATTCTGGATGACTGGTTAAAAGCGCCTAACCTCGAAAAGGCAGTCACCCTGCAACATATCTCAAACCCAATGCTGATTACTTATTGTATTGAGCAAGCCAAATCACTAAGTGCCGAGAATCCAGAACTGCTCGCAGAACACATTGTACTAATTGCGCATAGCGCCGCTCAGCAGGCAATAGAACAGCCGCAAAGCAACAGCTTAATCCATGCCAAAAAAGTAGCACACGCACTTATTCAGGTGCAAATACAGCCTAAACCAGCCATTTTCACTGCTATTAAAGAGTCGCGTTCCGCGCTATACGGAATAGCAGCCAGCATGCTGATAATTATCGGCGCAGCCGCAATCTGGGTACCTGTGTATATGCACAAACAGTCGCCGCAAGTTCAGATGGCACAGCAAAACAAAATGATCGAAAATACGATCATTACCGCTAAAACTGCGGAAAATAAAACACTGACAGCCATTGATGCTTCCAGAATGTATGCCAAATATGAACAAATGCGCCAAGGCACCTGTCAATTCCCGGAAGCACTGCTGATTCCCGATGAACATAAATCCATTTATCTGGAAAACGTAGTCGGCGGCAAACTGCCGACAGACATGGCCAACCTTAAAGTGGCAAACTTCTACCTGGAAAAGGTACGCTGCAACTTCACACCGATGCTGATGGCAAAATCAATATAACAACTTGCTTTAAACCCTTAATAAATAGTTGTTGCAAAACAGGTATACCGATTAGTATAATCAACAACATGTCTAGCTTACGTGAAAAAATACTTAGCACTGCAAGCAATTTATTCCAAACACAGGGCATCAACTCGACCGGAGTTGACACGATTGTGGCAGTGGCTGGCACAACCAAGATGACGATGTACAAATACTTTAACAGTAAAGAACTATTGATTCTTGAAGTACTGAAGCAAGGACATCAGGATTTTCAAACCTGGCTTAGCGATAAGCTCAGCGCCAATACACAAAAGCCCAGCGAAAAACTGCAAAAACTATTCGACTATATTGAAGAATGGATTACATCCCCTGAATTCAATGGCATAGGTTTTATTAAAGCCGCCGCAGAATTCCCCAAAGAAGATAGTGCGGTACATCAACTTTCTGCCGAACAATCATTGCAATTCAGAGAATATATCAAGCATCTGGCTACCGAAGCCAATATTGAAGATGCTGATGGCTTGTCATTGCAACTTTCACTGTTATTCAAGGGCGCGGTGCAGGCTGAGCAGATGACACGTGGCTCCGGTGCAATCAAGTATGCTAAAAAAGCGGCAAAAATACTCATTGATGGCGCACTGCCGAATTAAACCGTCAGATTAATTCATTCTTCACTGCACTTGTTTCATTACACTTGCTTATGCAGGCAATAAGCTAAGATAATAGGCGTTTTACATATATCCTAATTATTTCCATGCACACACTCATCTGCGGTTCACTAGCGTTCGACACCATCATGGTGTTTCAAGATCAATTTAAAAATCACATTCTGCCCGATAAAATCCATCAACTGAGTGTGGCGTTTTATGTACCTGAAATGCGTAGGGAATTTGGTGGCACCGCAGGCAACATTGCCTACAACTTACAATTACTGGACGGCAACCCGTTAATTATGGCAACTGTAGGAGAAGATTTTGGCACCTACACACAATGGCTTAACAAAAACCAGCTAAATACTTCTCATATTAAAACCATTCCCGGTACCTTTACCGCACAAGCGTTTATCACTACTGATATTGACGATAACCAGATTACGGCCTTTCACCCGGGCGCGATGACAGAATCTCACCAGAACAGTGTAAACGAGGCTCTTAACGTGAGTCTGGCGATTATTGCGCCGGATGGACGCGACGGCATGTTCCAGCATGCCCGTGAATGTTTTGAAGCCGGTATTCCATTCATGTTCGACCCTGGCCAAGGCTTGCCTATGTTCAATGGTGAAGAGCTTTTATATTTCATTGAAATGGCAGACTACCTGGCTGTGAACGATTATGAATCACAAATAATTCAGAACAAAACAGGCTTAACCCTCGAACAATTAGCACAAAAAGTAAAAGCCCTAATTGTCACCCTTGGCGGTAATGGCTCACAGATTTATGCTGATGGTCAACGTTATGACATTCCATGCGTTGAAGCTGCTCAGGTAGTTGACCCGACCGGTTGCGGTGATGCGTATCGCGCAGGCTTGCTGTACGGCATGGCAAAAGGCTGGGACTGGCCTACCTGCGGTAGATTGGCAGCGACCATGGGAGCAATCAAAATCGCAAGCCGTGGCGGACAGAATCATGCTCCGACACGTGAAGACATTGAAGTCATTTACAGCCAGGCGTTATTAAATGAAGCAATTGCAGCTGGAACGCTGACAATCTAAACCTCTGGCATTTAAATATGGTCATAGTTCAGTTAAAAGCATTATTATTAAATTTATAAAACCCATTAAAGGAAAATCAACCATGCGCATTACTCGATTATTGGCAATTGGCTTATTAAGCGGATTAATAGCGGCTTGTGCCAGCTCTAATTCTGGCAGCGTATATAGCCGTGACGATGCCCGCAAAGTACAAACCGTAAAAACCGGTGTAGTGGAAAGTGTGCGCCAGGTAAAACTGGAAGGCACTAAAACACCTATCGGTACCGTAGCTGGTGGCGCAATTGGCGGCATTGCCGGCAGTTCTGTAGGTGATGGAAAAACTGCTGCTGTTGCAGCCGTAATCGGCGCAGTGGCAGGTGGCCTTGCTGGCTCGGCAGCTGAAGAGGTTATTACCCGCAAGGATGCTCTGGAAATCACCGTAAAACTGGATGGCGGCGGTTTAATCTCTATCGTACAGGAAGCCGATGAAGTGTTTAAAGCCGGTGAAAAAGTTCGCATCCTAGAGAGTGGCGGCGAATCGCGCGTTTCTCACTAATTGCTCATCCTTCAAATACAAACGTAGCTACACAACTACAACACGCTAGTATTCCTTCACATAGCCCCCCCCGATGTTCCAACCAGATTGTCGGGGGTTTTACATGTCCTGCGCTGTCAATAAACAGTCACTTTCCCGTCATTAATTCTTCACATCTCCACATTAAAGTCTCACCGACAAAAAGGAGAAAACAATGATGAATAATTCAGTAGTAAATAATTTGATAATGCATAAAGAATTTGCATTAACTGATACCAACAAAAGTACTGGCCGAGAACAAGCGGCACAAAGAAAACTCTATGTAAGCCTTGCCCGCACCCAGGCAGAAATTGAAGAAGCACAACGCCTGCGCTACAAGGTGTTTGCAGAAGAAATGGGCGCGCAACTTTCCGGAACTGGTGGCCTGGATATTGATGGTTTCGACCAGTTCTGCGACCACCTGATAGTCCGTGACAGCGGAACCAATCAGGTGATTGGCACCTACAGGATTTTAAGCCCTTCAAAAGCGAATGAGGCTGGCGGTTATTACTCTGCCGGTGAATTTGATTTAAGCCGTCTGGCACATCTATTTGACCGCACCGTTGAGGTTGGCCGCGCCTGCGTACACCAGAACTACCGCAATGGAGGCACTATTACCATGCTGTGGGCCGGCCTTGCAAAATACATGCAGATTAACAACTACGAATACATGATAGGTTGCGGCAGTGTTGATATGTCTGATGGCGGTCATCTGGCCGCAAGTTTGTATCAAAAACTACAGGATGAATATTTATCTCCACTGGAATACCGCGTATTTGCGCATAATCCACTACCCATCAATTCGCTGAATGGCAATTTGCAGGTTGCCTGCCCACCATTGATTAAAGGCTATTTACGCCTTGGCGCCTATATTTGTGGTGAACCGGCATGGGATCCCTATTTCAACACCGCTGATATGCTGGTAATGTTACCTCTATCAAGAATCAACCCAAGATATGCCAGCCACTTCATGAAATAATGGGGCCGGCATTATCGCTATAAATACCTTGCACACTATAAAACCAGACCTCGCTACAACCAGAAAAATCACCAGGTATTTCAGGATAGTACGTATTTCGTGCCACATTCTGCTTGGGCTTACCTTAGCCGCCCTTGCTTTACCTCTGGCAAGCAAGCAGCAAAAGGCCGGTCTCATTAGATGGTGGTGTAAAAACCTGCTGGCAGCTTTTAACCTGCAGATTATCAGCCGTGGGCATGTTCCGTTACGGAATACTCAGCTCAGCAATACAATGTTTGTAGCCAACCACATTTCCTGGTCAGACATCCATGCGCTCAATAGCATTATCCCCATCAGGTTTATTGCCAAATCAGAAATCAGAAACTGGCCGATTTTCGGCTATCTGGTAAGCAGTGCCAACACACTGTTTATTGACCGCAGCAAGAAAAAAGATGCCAAACGTACCATTGATGTTGCAGTGCAAAGCCTGCAAAGCGGTGACAATCTATGTTTATTTCCAGAGGGTACGACAACGGATGGCACAAGCGTGCAACCATTTAAAAGTAGCCTGATACAAGCGGCCATAGAAGCAGGATCCACCATTTGGCCGGTAGCTATCCGCTACCCGCACCCGAACGGCGGGGCAAATATCGATGTGGCCTACGCCGGAGAGACCACCATGGCTGAATCCATACAGAAGATACTGTCACAAAGCCAGCCCGTAATTGAACTGCACTTTTTAAAACCTATGCCAGCAGCCGACATAAGCGATACTGACCGCCGCTCATTAACCCTGCATCTTGAATCACTGATACGTAGAGATTTAGTGCTATAAGCGCAGATTCTTGATAGGCCAAAACTTGAACGATTTTATTTTTACCAACTAAGTTTTTACCACCCAAGTTTATATCGGCTAGGTTTTTATCGCATTTAAACTGATTGGCTTATCCAACAGTTGCGAATCAACCTGCACAACGGCCTTAGTCTCAATGTTCATCGCAGTTAACTTGCCCCCCCATAAACACCCTGTATCCAAGGCATAAATATTATCTCTCTGCTGCAAGCCCAGTGCTGACCAATGCCCAAAAATCACCTGCACGTCTTTTGTTGCACGATCCGGCACATCAAACCAAGGCATTAAACCAGATGGAATATCCTGCAGCTCGCCTTTAAACTTGAACTCCATTTGCCCTTGAGCCGAACATATTCTTAAACGTGTAGCTGCATTGGTAATCACCCGCAGGCGGTCTACTCCGGCAAGGTCCTCGCTCCAGTGATCAGGTAGGTTTCCGTACATATGTGTCAGAAAATTCAAATAATCATCACTATGCAAAACCCGCTCAACTTCAGCTGCATAACTTAATGCCTGCTCCGCACTCCACTGTGGCAACAGGCCTGCATGCACCATCAAACAATTTCCTTCTTGATACATCAGATGCTGGTGCCGCAGCCAATTCAACAATACCTTACTGTCATCCGCAGCCAACAGCGCATCCAGAGTATCGCCCTTATGCGTTGCTACAATGCCTTCAGCCACAACCAAAGCATGCAGATCATGGTTACCCAACACGACTTTCAAGCAGCCCTTATGCTCATAGCACCAACGCAAAACTTCCAGCGAACCGCTACCTCTGTTGACCAAATCACCGACCAACCATAATTGATCAGTTTTCTCATCAAAATCAATACGCTCCAGCAATGCCTGAAAAGCATGATAGCAACCCTGAATATCACCTATCGCGTAACTAGCCACGGCCTATACCACCCTATTCATCAAATCATCATCAATAAAAAAGCCACTTAATTTTAAGTGGCTTTTCATTTAAAACATATTATTTAATCAACAACCAATTAAAACTTCGCACCTGCTGCATTTGCCATGTATTTAACTGCGCCCGCAACTTCAGCATCGCTCAAACTCGGGTTGCCGCCTTTAGCCGGCATCGTACGGATACCTTTAGTTGCGTTGCTTACCAATGTATCATGACCTTGCTTGATACGTGGCTCCCACTGTGCTTTATCACCAAACTTGGGAGCATTCATCAAGCCTGCCGCGTGGCACATAGAGCAAACCGCTTTGTAAACTTCTTCACCACTTTTACCTGCGGCTGGAGCTGCTGCAACAGTAACTGGTTTAGCTACTTTTTCTTCAGCAGCTGGAGCCGCAGCTTCAGCCGATTTCGCTTCTACTGTAGCAGCCTTTGGTGCTGGCGCCTTGAAATTTGCACCAGAGGCATTTGCCATATGCGCTACAGCACTTGCAACTTCACCATCAGTTAATGAAGGGTTGCCGCCACGCGCAGGCATTGAACGAATACCGTCAAGTGCATGCTTAACCAATGTTTCATAACCTTGTGCAATACGTGGTTGCCACTGACCTTTATCACCGATTTTAGGTGAATTCATCAACCCAGCTGCATGACACATAGCACATACAGCTTTAACCACATCTTCTCCACTTTTTTCAGCCCCTGCACCCGCACCCTCAGCTGCAACTTCCACCACAGCTACAGGTTTAATGTTTTCTTCTATCTTGGAAAGAGCTGCTGTTGGCTCTGCCACTTCAATCGTATCAGTGACACCAAAAATTTTCGCTACCAGTAAATAAAATAAAACGAAACCAACAATACCTACAAATGCTGCAAGTACAATTTGCCCAAACGAATAGCCAGCGTCACTATCTACATTGCTCATTACAGTTTATTCCCAGAAAAAATAATTAAAGAAATATTATACCTTCACTTTAGATATTAAGACAAAAGCCTGTCCAACACTGACAAGATAGTTAATGGGAAACCTGATAGCTAAATGTCTATAGGCAAAACCACATAAGGTGCTTCTGTTTGTTATAATGCAGGCCACATACGCGCCCGTAGCTCATTTGGATAGAGTATCGGTTTCCGAAGCCGAGGGTAGTGGGTTCGAATCCCGCCGGGCGCGCCATATTTAATAAGACAAGCCAAGATAGTGTTCACTAACTTGGCTTTTTTGTGGCCCACTCATGGCGCTACTGTGGCCCACTAGTAGCCCATCTTTTTTACGTCATATTGAAATAACAAGATTATGACCTTTAGTGTCTGGCCCAAATAGTAAGTGCGTTCTACCTACTCAATACCTAAATGAACTCGCGCCTTAATCTGGCACATACTCAAACAAATCTTCAATCTTACAATCTAGAAAAACACACAGTTTATTTATTGTATCTAGATCTACCCTAGTTGCTGTTTCCTCATACAGAAGCGTTATTGCGTTTCTATGTACATCGATAGCTCTTGCAATATCAGCAACCCTTAGTTTTTTCTCACCCATTATTCTAGATAAGTGACATTTAATCATACCAACTCCATTTTTTCATTCTAAATGAAAATAATTGTTGCTAAGTGGAATTATTTCACTTAGAATTGCATTTGGAATGAAATTTATATATTTAAAACGATAAATATTCATTCTACATTCATTAGTAAACTTTAAGAAGGAAATAATATGTCTCAAACATACCTCACCACAGAACAACTCGCAGACCGCATTAACTACAACGCTAGAACAATCCGCAACCAGCTCAAGGATAGCGTTTTACTTGAAGGCATTCACTACGTTCGCCCATTTGGCAGAAGAAAGATTCTTTATATATGGGAGGCAATAGAAAACGAAATACTGACAAAGTCCGCCAGCTTAAATGCAATCCCTATGGCTAACGGAGGATACTGCAATGGCTAGTGTTAGAGAATATAGCGGTAAGTTATTTTGCGATTTTAGATACCAGGGTAAAAGATGTCGCGAATACACAGCTTTAGAAGACACTAAAGCAAATCGCCAGAAACTAAAAAAGCTGCTTGAAAAAATTGAGGCGGAAATTAAGGAAGGGGACTTCGAATATCAAAAACATTTCCCTAATAGCAAAATAGCGAAGTCAATATCCAAGCTAACGGGATCGATTACTGTAGCAGATACTCAAAACATTGCTCCAGTAAGCCATAGCAACGTTTACTCCGCTATTCAGGCAAGCATTGCAGCCACTCCCCTTTTCAAAGACTTTGCAGAAAAGTGGTTTGATGAATGCAAGATTGGCTGGCGGCGCAGTTACATTGAAACGATGCGCAACACCATCGATAAACACTTACTCCCCTACTTCGGGGACAAGATGGTCAGCAGCATCCGTCGTGAAGATATTCTTGATTTTCGTTCTCAACTCGCCAAAGTACCCGGACGAAAAAGTCAAAACCTCTCAGCTCGACGCATCAATGCAATTGTATTGGGATTAAGACAAATTCTTAATGAGGCCGCTGACCGCTATAACTTTACCACACCAGGGCAAAGAGTTAAGCCACTTAAGATTAAGCGGCAAGACATTGCTCCGTTCACCCTGGATGAAGTGAATCTCATCTTTAAAACCATACGTGCTGATTACCGCGACTATTTCATCGTGCGCTTTTTTACAGGTATGCGCACAGGTGAAATCCATGGACTGAAATGGAAGTATATCGACTTTAAAAATCGGCAGATTTTGATTCGTGAAACACTGGTTAGAGACGAAATGGAAGAGGAAGGAAAGACGGATTTATCTATACGAGAAATCTTTATGTCTGACGTCGTCTATGAAGCGCTCCTTCGCCAGCGAGAGGTGACTTTCAAACACTCAGAGTTTGTATTCTGTAATGCCTTTGGCAAACCACATAATCTGAACAATCTGACCAACCGTATTTGGTATCCAATACTCAGACACCTTGGGTTTGAGTTAAGACGCCCCTATACCACCCGTCATACAGCCGCCACATTATGGCTAGCCGCCGGAGAAAATCCAGAGTGGATTGCTAGGCAGATGGGCCATGCCACGACGGAAATGTTATTCAGGGTTTATAGCCGCTATGTCCCTAACCTTACACGCAATGACGGCTCGGCATTTAACCGGTTGTTATCAAGTGCCGTTGAAATCCCACAGAGCAATATGCCAACATCTATTCAAATAAATGAAGGATTAAAAAATGCTTAAACCCCTCTCTGCATCCATTTCACAGAAACTCAAAGTAATTGATCGACTGATCATAAAACTCGGCGATAGTCAGCAATCCAGTTTGTGCATACTGCAGGAGCAGTTTCCTAAAATATTCCGAATCACCGCAGTTGAATGCACTTTGTTACCCGATAACACCTATGAAATCAATGCCAGTATCTTTCATGAAAAAGCACAACTGGATGTGCAATGGAATGCATCACAAATGGATAGCAGGTTAGCAGTCAATCATTTGGTATCAATACGCTGGAAAGGGAAATTAGCTGAAAGTTACGGAAAAATCATCATTAGCCGGTTGGCACCCTTAGACATACCAAGTACATCAGTAAATCTGCTGGATACTATTCCAATTACTTGGTGTACAAACAGAGAAGTATTGCAGCGGGCTCGCAAACTGGTTGAGTTGTTATCTGCAGAATATAACAAGGTACTGAACACCATATTATGGAACAGCAACACCCTCTACGAACTGGTATCCAGCCCATCATTTATTAGCACCATAGAGCGCTGTGAACGTGTGATGAAATGCGAATATAAGTTCTTCATTAATATCGAACAGACGGTACTGATGCTACTCGTCAATGCATCAAGCAAACAATCGGTATCTGAGGTGATTATTGAACAAATTGTCGAGGCTAACATCACGGAGAAACATGGTGTAAAAGGTGAATACTTGACTACGCTTTTGATGTCGCTGGATTATTAATTAACTTAATGCTTAAACTTGCGCAAAAAAACTTCCATGCTACTTTGAAGTTTTAACTATATGGAGAATTGAATGGATAAAACATTGCTTGCAATTTCATTTATCTTGTTTGTATTTCTAATCATGACACCCATCATTCTGTGGATTAACAACCGCTTTAATTATAATCCGAAAGAAATAGATGATTTATCAGAAGGGAATTTAATGAAACTGGAAATTAAAAAGAATTTACTGAACATGCTGGATCAATGGATTCAGGAAAACGATTAAATCATGATCAGATTGGATTAAAACTTAATGTGAGCATGAATGTTGTATCCGACATTGTGCATCAGCGTTTTGACAAGTTCACGGTGGATCGTCTGATATATCTGGTTATAAGAACCGGCCAACTAGTTAAATTTGTTATCACAGGTAAAGATAAATAAGGATCAAAACTAATGGACTATATTTCAAACTTCATCGTGCAGTCACCCTTCCTATTCTTGGGATTGATACTGATGCTGGCCTTGGTCTTCTTTTTTTCAAGCATGTATTTGCTTTTTAAGAAAGCCAAAAAAGAAGATCAGATTAAAAACGCCATAAGACAGAAAAAACTGGCCGAACTGAAAGCCCACGAGGAATACAAAGCGCAATTCAAAAGCATTTATCAAATCAGAAAGAAATTTAAAGGGTTAAAACTAAATCAACCAAGACTCAGTAGACACGCTTAACTGCCTGAATAACGCAATCACAGAGCATTTCTTCCGAAGTTTAAAAACAGAAAGGGTAAATACAAGACAATATAAAACCAGACAAGAAGCGATGGAAGACATTGCTGATTATATTGAGCCGTTCTACAATCGCATCAGGCGCCATTCAACTTTAGGCAATTTATCGCCAGCAACCTATGAGGAAAAACATCAAAACCCCTCTTAACTAATGTCCCAGTTCGTTAGACCATTACACCAGACTTCTCCAAAAACGAAGAGATCACAAGTTACATTTTGGAATGAAGTGTTTTAGCATTTCTTATGAACCAAATAACTTTTTGAAATCTCAATTAACATTTTGTTTTTGTATGATTAATACATAAAAGTTCCGAGGCAAATTTCATCATTGAACATAGAAAATTTTACTCAAAGCCTCCTCACCCATTTCTAAAAAATAACACATTAAAAACATACATCACCAATATTGGTGATGTAAAAAATGTTAAGCCCTGATAATTTCTTGATGTGATAAATATTTTTGAATGTAATCCGAAGAAATTACAAGTGCGTGGATGATTCACAGTTTTATAACGACCTACGTACTTCCATCTTCAGGAAGAATCGTGTCAAAACTGCATATGAAATGTAATCTAAGCGCCCTTCTTGCATTTGCATTTTGTTGGTCAAGCATTTCTGCTCAGGCAGGAATTGATTTTGATTCAGCCTACAATCTAATTCAATCTTACAAATACGTCCAAGCTTATGAATTACTCGAACCCATTGAAATCGAGTATGCAGGCGATGCTGAATACGACCTGCTTTTTGGAATAGCTGCTCTAGAATCAGGCAATATCACTCGAGCTATATTTGCTCTTGAACGCGTGTTAGAAACTCAACCTGGAAATATTGAGGCTTTAGCCCTGATTGCAAAAGCACACTTCATATCTGGAGAAATTCAAGCATCAAAAACAGAACTACAGTTGGTATTGGATACAGAAGTTCCTGCCCAAGTAAAAGACTCAATCTACCGGTTAATGAGTGCTATCAACGAAAAGCTCAACGGGGTCAAAAATAATATTAATGCCTTTGTCGAACTAACTATCGGACATGACTCCAATATCAATAGCGCAACCAACAGCGCCCAAGTAGCTATTCCAGCATTCGGCGGGGCAATTTTCACACTGTCTAATTCAGCTACAAAGCTAAGGGCAAATTTTATAAATCCAGCCATAGGAATTAATTTCTCAAAAGAATTGAACAAGAGTCTTTTCTTATTTGGTGGGGCAACTTTCAATCAACGCACAAACTGGCAACAACATAGCTTTAACACAGCCAATCAGGATTCCAACTTAGGGTTACGAAAACTGCTGGACGACAATACCATCACAGTTGCCTTACAGCACAACAACTTTAATTTGGCTGGAGATACATACCGTAAGGCTATCGGCATTAACGGCCAATGGCAACATAATATCAACGACCATAATCAGGCAAGCGCATTTATTCAATACAGTAGACTTGAATATCCCAAACAGACTATTCGTAATGCTGATAGGTATCTTGCTGGTGCTAGCTTGGCACACGCTTTTGCATCTGTAGGCTACCCAGTTCTTTTTGGTAGCCTTTACGGGGGAAGCGAAAATGAACGCAAAAGCGAATTTCCTCATTTAGGCCATAATTTTTTAGGTATGCGCATTGGAGCTGAACTTAGTGCCCATGACAAAGCACGACTTTTTACTGGGGTTAGCTATGAGGACAGGAACTATGGCGGCACAGAGCAATTATGGCTGACATCTCGCCGTGATCAGCAATGGGACTTCAACCTCGGCGCTAGAATTACTCCTGCTCCCAACTGGATAATCCGCCCCAATCTAAACTACACCAGCAATCACTCCAACGTGCCAATCAATAAATATGATCGCTGGCAAATTTCTGTTAATTTTCATCACGATCTTAATTGGTGAGGCTATGTATGCATAAAAATTCAATAAGTTTGACATTTACAGCCCTGGTAGTGGCTCTCCTATTTATGGTAAATGATGCAATAGCGTCTATAGCCGCCAAAGTGGACTTTGCCTCAGGCAATCCGATGATTTCCGACGTTAGTGGGCAAGTTAGACCCGCAGTTAAAGGGAGCGATATTGCCAGCGGAGAATCGGTTAATACCCATCAGGGCATAGTTCAGCTTAGATTCACCGATGGAGGTAAACTGTCACTACAATCTGACACCATCTTTAGAATCGACGATTATATCTACAGCGGAACACAAGATGGGACAGAGAGAAGTTTCACCACACTTATCAAAGGTGGATTACGAACTATCACAGGGCTAATAGGCAAGCAACACAAAGAATCATACAAACTTAGCACAACCGCCGCCACCATTGGTATTCGTGGCACAGAATTTCTAGTAAAGTTTGATGATATATTAGAAGTACACGTTGTAGATGGAGAAGTCCTCATACAGAACTCTGCCGGAACAATCTCCTTGCGCAAAGGTCATTCGGCACGAGTAGTCAGCGAAACCAGTCCTCCTCAGCAAACAGACACCCCCCCTCAAATAGAGGTCAGAACATTAACAAATCCCTTTAATTACTCTACTTCAGAGGATCGGACCCACTCAGGAACACAAAGCATTTTATCTTCAAAACTCCCTTCGCTTACACTCAACGAACCAACCAATTGGACAATCTCCGGCAACGCTACTCCCCTAGCCTCTGGGCAAGGGTATACCATCGCTCATTCTATGGGGTTATCTTCCATGCCCACCGCAGAAGGAGGCATGTTTGAAATTGACACTCTAAATAACCTATCGGTTTCAAATGACACTACTGGCCTTTCAACTATTTGCCTGGACCCCAGCAACTGCTTTGGAATTAACACTCTAAATGACATATCGGTATCAAATAGCATTACTAGCCTTTCAACTATTTGCCTAAACCCCAGCGACTGCACTCCCAGCTCCGCGGCATCAGGAAGATTTTCTGTATATTCTGACAGCAATGCCGATGACATACCAGACACACTAGATACCAACATAAAACGTACTTTTGCCTCCTATGACAACGGCGCAATAGGCTTAGGCAGTTGGGTAAGCGGAACAATGTGGGGGGCTGGCTGGAAAAATATGTCTCTCGGCGGCTTCCATTACGTACAAGGATTACCTACCGCCACAATGCCGACTAGTGGCACAGCAACCTATTCATTAGTTGGCGCAACTGCACCTACATATAGCCATGGCAACAACATACTCGGCAATGGCTCACTAACTTCTGCTTCAATGACGATTGATTTCATGTCCAACATCATTAATGGAAATTTAAAGTTCAGCTTTACTGGCGGCAACTATTCCACCAATTTCACAGGTTCATCTTCAGCATCAACCTTCACTGCAAATGGAAACACAGTGTTAACAAATGGCGGCTCTACAAACGTATGCGACACAGCAGGATGTAGCACCCAAATAAATGGATTTTTTGCCGGAACTTCAGCTAAGAATGCAGGATTAGTGTACCTCATACAATCCAACCAGACATTCACCATCAATGGTGCGGCTGTTTTACAAAAGCCTCAATAAGGTTATCAAATAAAAAATACTATCAGATAAGGGAGCCACAAAATCCACTGTGACAGAACAAGTATTTAACATAAAGAGAAGTTCTCTCTGCTTGAAATAGAGTGGTTAACATACACACTAAAAACAACCAGTATCAAAAACCCACACCACCTTGAGTATGTATATAAGGCAATAGCAAAAGAATAAATTTGATGAATATACACCGTATGCACTGCATGGCTGCCCACCCAATAATCTTCGAACAATAACTAATATGAAAAAAATTCATAATAATCAGCACCACACTCCGAAAGCTTAGTATAAAAATGTCTGTACGGTTATCGCAACATGGTGTACGTTTTACGCTAAGTATCGCCATCATGGTCTTAATGTTGCTTAATGCAAGTGGTATGTTACATCTTACCACCTTAAATCGGCTAGAAGACTTCGCTTACGATGTTCGCCTTAATATGCTTATGCCAAATACGCTTGATGAGCGTATTGTGATTATTGATATTGATGAAAAAAGCTTAAAAGCACATGGACGTTGGCCATGGAGGCGCAATACGCTTGCCGACTTAGTCAATAAATTATTTGATGACTACCATGTCAAAGTAATGGGCTTTGATATGGTGTTTGCAGAAGAAGATGACAGTTCAGGCCTTAAAAGTTTAGAGGAAATTAAATCAAAGTATCTCGCTCACAACCAAAGCTTTAATCTAGCGATTGAATCATTGAGACCTACTTTAGATTATGACCAAATATTTGCTAATAGCTTGAAAAATCGCAATGTAGTGTTAGGTTATTTTTTTCTGCAAGATGACAAACGCAGCATAAGCGGTGCTTTGCCGCAGGCATCTTTCTCAGAACATAGTTTCAAAGATAAAAATATTAATTTTATAAATGCTACTGGGTTTGGCGCCAATTTAGAAGTGCTGCAAAAAAATGCCCTGACCGCTGGTCATTTTAATTTTGACCCTGATAATGATGGCACTTTACGTAAGGCCCCCATACTCATCAAGTATGATGGCAAGTCATACGAAGCATTGTCTGTAGCCGTTGCACGCGTGGCGCTTAATGCTGATATAAATGAAAGCAAGGTTTCTAAAATTAAAGCTGTTTTTGAAAAAGATCTAAGCGCAAATAACAAATATTCGAGCTTGGAATGGTTTAAAGTTGGCAGTCAGCGCATCCCCGTAGATGATCATGGATCAGCGTTAATCCCATACCGTGGGCCTCAAGGTAGCTTCCCTTATGTATCGGCAACTGATGTGCTCACTAATAAAGTAAATTTCAATCTCTTGAACAATAAAATTGTTCTACTTGGCACCACTTCTGCAGGCCTTATGGATTTGCGAGCAACACCTGTACAAAACATTTATGCAGGTGTAGAGATTCATGCCAACATAATTGCGGGCATCCTGGATAACAATATTAAGGAAAGTCCGGCTTACACCATTAGCGCAGAACTTTTATTGCTACTAATGGTTGGTTTACTGCTAGCTTTTTTGTTGCCAATATTAAGCCCTCTATGGGCAACAATGCTTACATTATTCACAATGTTTAGCATAATGCTCTTTAACTTGTACATATGGCAGCATGCTAATTTAGTGTTACCACTTGCCTCAATACTGGTAATGATTATTATGATTTATTTTTTTAATATGTCATATGGTTTTTTTGTTGAGTCAAAAAACAAGCGGCAACTTGCAAGCTTATTTGGGCAGTACGTACCACCGGAATTGGTGGATGAAATGTCTAAAAATCTTGAATCATTTAGCCTAGAAGGCACGAATCGTGAAATGACTGTGCTTTTTTCAGACATTCGCGGCTTTACCTCTATTTCTGAGAACTTTGATCCTAAACAGTTAACCAAATTGATGAATGAGTTTTTAACACCAATGACACATGTGATTCACCATAACAGAGGGACTATTGACAAATATATGGGCGATGCGATTATGGCATTTTGGGGGGCGCCAATGCTAGATGGTGAACACGCCAAAAATGCTTTACGCGCGGCGGTGGGCATGATAACTGCACTGGAAAATTTAAATCAAGCATTTACAGCTAAGGGCTGGCCAGCAATCAACATTGGTATTGGACTTAATTCTGGTTTGATGACCGTTGGCAATATGGGTTCAGAATTCCGTATGGCTTATACTGTGATGGGCGATGGCGTGAATTTAGCCTCACGTCTTGAGAATCTTACTAAATACTATGGCGCTCATATTATTGTAAGTGAGTTTACTAAAACGCTAGTACCAGATTTTATTTATCGTGAGTTAGATATAGTACGCGTTAAAGGCAAAGATAAACCTGTGACTATTTTTGAGCCGATTTGCGAAAAGACACAAGTTGATCAAGCCACAGAAAAAATACTTAAAATTTATCATAGCGCACTAAAACTCTACCGCAGTCAACATTGGGATCTTGCAGAGATTCAATTCATCAATTGCCAAAAACTTGAACCACAACGATATGTGTACGCAATGTACATCAAGCGTATTGCCTATTTTAGACAATATGCACCAGGCAACGACTGGGATGGCGTATTTAATTTTGAGACAAAATAATCAATGATCCGGTTATTCAGGCATTTGCAAAATTGCCTGATAAAAGCCGTTAAATCAGGGAACTATTCAAAATATCCATGCGCGCTACGTGGCTGGAAAGCGGCGCTGAATCCATTCACCGATCCAGCTCGAGGATCGGATGCCGAACCGTTAACTCAAACCCCATTTACACAAAATCCGGGGTACCTTCAAAAATTCACGTCCTCTCGAGCACTTTTTCGAAATCGTTTGCGTTTGTTAGTTTCGGCGACGATTCAACTTTAGAGACAACCATCGCAATATTATTCGCAATTGTGACCCTCGCTTGATTAACCTGCTCCCCATCACGCGATTTTTCCGTGTAACGCTCCAGCATAAACTCCACAACTTTTTTCACATTTGTGGACGTGCCATCAAGTAACAGTTGCAGATCTTCCATGCTCTTCGCCGTAGCGGGATCTTTGGCGTTGTCGTACCTGGTCGACAGTCTAGCGGAGTTCTGCGTAGAATAAGTAGGCTGGGGGGGGGCTATTGGCTGCAAATCAGTATCTTTTGCAGTCGCGCTCTGCAACGAGTCTGACGGCATGTGGCTCAAATCAGTTTTTACGTCTGAAAAATACTGGCCACTTTTAAATATGTTTTGTTCTTTGGTTCGGCCTTTACTGTCTCCTAATTTGTCATATGCATCGTTGACTGTTTTCGGATCATCTAGCGCATAATTTTCATTTGCTTTTGTACTTTTGAATTGAGAGAGGTTGGACATGCTTGAGAACTGTGTGTCTATTGTCTGGTTTACAGTATCAGTCGCACTCTTTATATCAAATGCATGAGCCAATTCATTATGCAGATCAAAGTGAGTTTCTACTGGAGCCGGTAGTTGCGTCTGAAGGGATTGGTCCAATACCAATTTCGCCGCTACGGCGACTGTGGTGCTCACATAAATTGCGTCCTCAGTATATCTTGCCTCTCTTTCAGCTTTCGCCTTTGCCTCTTCTTCGGCTTTCGTTTTCGCCTCTTTTTTGGCTTTCGCCTTTGCCTCTTCTTCGGCTTTCGCTTTCGCCTCTTTTTCGGCTTTCGCTCTTGCCTCTTCTTCGACTTTCGCTTTTTCAGCTTTCGCCTTTGTCTCTTCTGTTATTTCCGTTATCACTATCATAACCTCCAATACAAAAACAAATTATGTCAGCCAGGCTCAGCTCAGCATATGAACCATCTTAAACCTGCTTAGCCAGGCTCATACCGCCTCCAGCATAGGGTGGCAAATCATCTCCAGTTCTGGTAAAAAAACCTGCAAATTCATTGCCAGTATCCTAAAATACAAACGCACATCCACTTGTTTACGGTTTAACTGACTAACACCACAAAACAGCCAATAAACATAAAAAACTAAATGTACTCTTACAAAAAACAACCATGCCTCATCGCCAAATTTGATGAATGTCACAAAACTAAATGAATTCAAACCTCATATATGTTTTTTTATGACTCTCAGACTGAAGGGACTTCCTATTGCGATCTTCTATCCACGCGCACCATGCCGCTAAAGCAAGCTCATCGGGTACAAGTTCTGAATTCTGATCCATTCTAGCTAATCCACGCCTCAACAACATATTAACAGTATATCCACCAAGTACTTGAGGGCCAAAGTGTAATAATCTGGCAAACCCTTGACGAACACGATTAGCCCATACTTCAGGTGAACTGCCATTATATCTAGCAGCTACATGCCCGGCATCCCCACAAACAGATTTATCATCATACTCAATATCGGAAAATACTAAAACAAATTGTGACTCAACAAGGCCGTTCAATTCAACATTCCGAACATGTCACAATTTTCTGAGCTGTCTTAGGTGATACAAATACCCAATACCTTGCTAGAACTGAAGAAAGCCAAAACACACCGCCTACAACAAGCATACTGTAAATGCCTTTTTGTTCACTATACGCAACCACTTGATATATGTAGAAAATAGAATAAAGGTGCTTAAAATTAAGCAATATAATTTTTTAAAATTTACAGCAACCAAGCACGCCCCACATCACCAAGATTGGCCATATGAACTTAACTTTATCGCTACGCGAGAACATTCCTTATGAACCAGTTTTCCTAATTAGGACAACCTGAAATTAAGATATATCGAACTGCCTACAAAAACATTTCTAAAATTAAGCAAATTCTGAAGCGCAATTTAATTTAGTATGAATTGTAAAAAAAACTTACCTTTGCAAAAGCGATATCATTCTCGAAGCATTCAGTAGCGCGTCTTGGCAATGCAGCGTTTACTGAAAGAATACTGCGTACTCGTAAAAGCTGACAGGCTTGTCGCTTACGACAAAGATTGTTGCAGATTTCTGTAACAACGGAGTTAAGTTACTTCTTTTCCCGTACAACCAAGTAGATAGCAGATCAAAGCGCCTGAAAGGGCATTCGTGTTCATTGCGCCAGAGCATCTACATGTCTTCAGAAGCAGGATTAACTCGAACAATTGCAAGACGTCCATCGGAAACCCTAGAAGCATGACTCACAATTAGAATAAAGTGCAAAGAATTGCGCTTCACGATGCTACGAGACGCTTAGGATTAGTCATCAGAGGTAGCAAAGCCCCCTCTCGGCAACTTAATCTTGCCAACATAGGAAACATAAGCGATTACCTCACGTACTAGAGAATAAATGTCCCTTAACTCAAAATATTGAGCATGAGCACAACCAAGATTAGAAATACCCAATGCTCTCAGCGCAAGTTTTGTGCGTGAAATGTGAAAATACTGCGTAACAACAATTGCAGACATCAATTTCTGTGTATTCATAAAAGCACTGGCATTTCTGGCAGTAGACATTGTATCTATACCTTTACTGTCCAAAACAATGGCACTTGCCGGAATATGCTGTTGAATCAAATAGTCCGACATCACGACAGCTTCATCAAACCCTTCTTTGCCAAATCCACCGCTTACAAAAATGTACTTAGCCTTACCTTGGTTGAAAAGCTCAATAGCTGTATTTAGCCTTGCTTTTAATCGAGGGCTTGGCATTCCATCCTGTTCTACTTTGCTGCCTGGAACGATAATAAGGTCTGCATTAAAAACATTGTCATTTAAGCCATCATATACAATCGCGAATGCGCCAATTAAATACGCAAGAAAAACAAGCAATGCAACTTTTGTGACGTACTTCTTAAACGTACTTCTTAAATAGTTAACAGCAACCAAAATAACCTTCCAGAGGCTCACTGTTGATAGCAAACAATACTAAAAATATTGTCAGCAATATCGATCCACTAAGTATCAGCATATTTTGTCTTGGATGATGCTTTTGTTTCCAGGCCCAAATGATCCCAAGAACTGGAACCATTGGAGAACACAAAATAAATGGTAAAGAAGTTGTTATTTGTTGATCCCATGATAGGGTTACTCCCATGGGAGGTGGCAACTGAGCCCGTAGACCGTATAAATATTCGACTAATGACAGGTAGTATGCGGCCAAAATGGCTAACCCACAAAAAAGTAGAAAATTGCTAATATGCATTAACAATCTCACTTTAACGCTCATCACGTGACGAATTTTCACAAGAAATATACGACTCCTTCATTAGTACGCTGGAGTATTAAGTTAAACACATTCATCTAAAGCAAAAGCTCCCCATTTATCGCTGCTCTACTGATTGCACTACGCGTGAATAAAGCATGAGCAATAGCACCATAAACCAGCGACGATATTCCTAACATGAGGGGGATAGCGAGTAAATTGACCGTACCATCCTCAAGGTGAAAATGTTGTTTCCACTCATTGAGCAAGTATACAACTGGGTAAGATGGCCACATGGCAACTTTTACGAACATTTCGACTGGATCAGGAACAACTTTATCATCGAATACTACTGCCATCAGGAAAATGCAAAGGCCAAGAAGTATCGCTCCTATCAACGCACCAATCGCAAGGCTTGTAATCCAGCGCTTTGTTTTGTTATTCATCACGTACACACCTAACATTCTTAGTTGATTATTCAATCTACCATATCCAACTTAGAGTAACATCACCATAATTAAGCATGCCCTGTAGTATCATTTTATGTAGATTAAATTTCTTGCAAAAAACCTTATCTCTGTAATAAAGAAGCCATTTTCAGGGCAGATACAGGTTCGCTAAAATAATACCCCTGATAAGCTTCACATCCATGTGACTGCAAGAACTGAACTTGCGATATTGTTTCCACTCCTTCGGCAACAGTCTTAATTCCAAGACTTATTGCCAAGTTGATAATGGCTCGACTAATTGCCTCATCTCTATGGCTAAAGCCAATATCTTGCACGAAAAAACGATCAATTTTTAGCACATCAATTGGAAAGTGTTTCAGATAGGCTAATGAAGAATACCCGGTACCGAAATCATCAACCGAAATACGAAAACCCTGCTCCTTGAGCTCGAATAGCTTTTGTTTCGCATCCTCAGTGTCCCACATCAGCACCCCTTCAGTGAGTTCTATATCAATCTGATGCGGATGTATTCCCACTTCACGAACAATAGCTGTAATTCTTTCAACAAAATCCGATTGCTTAAGCTGACAAGGGCTTACATTAATTGCGATATAGCATGACTCAGCGCACACACCCTTATCAAGCCAATCCCTCATTTCCAGACATGCAGTTCTGATGACCCATTCCCCAATTGAAAGTATTGCCCCGCTCCCCTCTGCCTGAGGAATAAACTCCGCAGGCGACACATTCCCGAGTACAGAACTATGCCAGCGCAGCAAAGCCTCAGCTCCAATGATTTTCCCAAAATTGTCTACCTGGGGCTGGTAATGCAGTACAAACTCCATACGGTTAAGTGCATGGTGTAGCGACAAATCTATATCAAGCTGACGCTTCGCCATTACGTTCATAGCAAGCGAAAGAAGCGTGTGATTATTACGTTCAACTGATTTAATGAACCCCATTGCAGCATAAAAGTACCAAACTCATCCCATATTATCTGCCATGCACGAATATTTTCACCGCCCTTGCATCGACACCATACCGCCTTCTGCCACAAACCTGCTTTACACAAAACACCCATCATAGATCTATAGAAATTAGAATCATGATGATTAGGCTCATGGATGTAAGAGTTGCTGGAAAAGACATATCTATACTGACCTATAAAAACACCTGTTTTGCACTAATGACGTATGGGGATAACCAGCAATAGTGCTCACCATACAAGCCAAACTATTACTTTTAACTAAAAAAGTGGAGAAATTCGCTTTTTCACTCACACAACCCAATTTAACTGATACTGCATCTTCAAGACTGGTGTCGACGGCAGCAGGCAACAGTTCATTTAACAGGTTGAACTGTAGATATGAAAGTTGAAATTTTAATATATTAACAATAGATACTTGGGTCATTTATGCTTACTGTATCTTGTTGCTAATGTTAAATAATCACCTGTACTAGTGATTCACTTCTAATCAGAAAATTATTCAGAATCTAAAAATATTTCAACCTAAACCATCGGGTAATCTTGTAATGAGCGCGCCCCATTATGTGAATATTAATTTACCCCATGCTAACTTTTGGGGGGGATTTGAACATCGCCAGATTTAGTGTTGTTTACAGCCATTTTCTAACGCGCCATAAACTTAATTTACGCTATGTCGATTGAACAAAAAAATGACTGATCTTAGCATCGCTTCAAAAATCTACCGAAGCCTAACCAGTGTATGGATGGGCTATCAGTCATCAGAAAGATGAAAAAGAGAAACCAAAGATTGATCAGGCTCGCCCTTGAATGCAAGCGCATTAACCTCTATATTCCCTGTGTTGCTATAAACTCTTGAGAACCCTGATTTCTTGAGTACTTTGCGCAAGGACTTTTGTGTAAAGCCTGTTTTATGTGCAAAGAATTCCTCTCCGCTTTTCTCGATTTTAACGCTGTAACCATACAGCACATCTAGAACCATGATAGGACCTGAAGGAGACTCGTATAACACATCATCAATATCCAAACCGCGATCAACAACTACCCGCATCAAAGCTTCAATATCTGGCACACGAATATGCACAAAGCCACCTTCTTTTAATACATGTAAGAATCCGGCTAAAACTTTTAATACGTCATGACGGTAATAGTGCTCTAAGTTATGTGAACAATAGACAGCATCAAACTGACCGTTTTCAAGTGCAAAAAGATCGCGAGCATCACACACAATGTCCGGCGAGCCTTTAGGGTCTATATCAAGTAAGATATGTTCAAAATCCACATATTGTGGAGGCAGTAAAATCGCCTTACTATTTCCACCAACGTTTAAGACTTTCTTCAACTTAGTTTTTCCTTAACTTATGCACTCAGGTCTGAATGTCTGCCGTATAAATTTACCCACTGTTGCTTTATCCTCAACTACACCCGATTGGCAAAGGACTTTGCACTAGAGCGAACTAAGGCAACAGAGCACATTCATATAGTTACACCTTCTGTCCCTTTGACTTCAGAAACGCCAGCATCTCAGGCAAGCAACGTGAGTGCAGATCATACTCATCAACCGCAGTTTGTCGGGCGGCTACGCGCATGGCACGAAAATCATCTGGAAGCGCTAACACTCCGGCCACCTTTTCTGCCAAAGCCTCATGATCATAAAAATCCACCAGTAGGCCATTTTCACCGTCACGCACCACCTCCATCACCGGGGTAGTACGTGAAGCCACCAGCGCGCAACCGACAGACATTGCCTCTAGCATTGACCATGACAGAACAAATGGATAGGTGAGATACACATGAGCAGCTGACACTTGCAGCACTTTAAGATAATCTGCATACGCCAATTTACCCACAAACGATACCCGCGACCAATCGACCCTGTCACCCAGCTCACGGCGACACACCGTCTGCCAGGTTTCACCATTGGGAGGTGGCGTACCATAGCTCACCGAGTTGCCGCCCACCACCAGCACATGTGCATTTGGCCGCAAAGCCTGTAATGTTGGTAACGCTCGCATAAACACATCAAACCCACGATACGGTTCAAGGTTTCGAGCCACATAGGTTACCACTTCATCACCTACGGCAAAACGCCGCCCTGCCGCACGCAGCTGCACCCATGCCTGCGGTTCTGGTCGCAACAAAGTAGTATCCACCCCTTCATGAATCACCCGTAATTTTGACTGAAACACTTCTGGGTATCGACTCTTTTGCCAATGCGTTGGTGACAACCCCTCATCACAAGAGAGCAAGCTGGATAGCTGCGTACTATTTTTTACCCGCAACCGAGCCAGATCATCTAATACCACAGGTCGTGCTGGGTCAAAGCCCACATCACCGCCGCTACCTTGGTAAAAATATTCAAAATAGCTGATATGGCGCGCCTCGGGGAAAACATCTCGCAAAAAAAGCGCCTCCCCCCAAGCAGGGTGCGCCATCACCACATCGGGAACAAAACCACGTTCACGCATGGTCATGGCTACCTGCGCGGCACTTTGCCCGCGTCGGATATGTGCTTCAAAATCCCGCACATACGAATGCACATCGCGCCCCGATGTACCTTTAGGCGTATGTTCAAACACCTGCAAGCGCGGATGAATTAACGGGCGACCGCGTAAATTGGCAGCCTCACCTAGCCCAACCACCTCGTTTTCAGGGTTGTCAGCCAAAGCGGCCGCCACATGGCGGAACTGGCCTGGAAAATTCTGATGCACAAAAAGAAACTTCAAAACTAACAACCTTAAATATTGCTTATGTCATTAAAAAATGGGGGCACCCAGTTGGCTGCCTCCATCCATAGTTGCTTTGCGGCAAGCTTTAGCCAAACACCGTCGGCAACATGTTGTCGTTTACCAGTAACTGCGCGTTGGTGCTGTAGTTATAAACAGTGTAAGTATCGGCGCCATGGGTCACGGTACCGCCAGCAGTCCATCCCACGGCATCCCCAACAACTAACTGGTCACCAGCATCACCGTCTACCACCACCTGGTCTCTCGTCACGCTTGCCCCTAAACCCACCCAGCCGTTACCATCATTAAAGGTGTTATTGAATTGCAATAGTCCCAACACATCAGCCTGATTCAGATGTATCGTATTGTCACCACCACCTGTGATGTCAAACACATTAAAGAAGGTCAAATGTGAACCACTCAATGCGCGGATACCTGTGACATCCAGTGTTTGCCCGCTTACATCCCCGGCAAAACGCAAGGTATCAATTGCCACCACCCCGCCGGCTGGCGCTCCAGCTACAGTCGCGTAGTCCACTCCTGCCAGCCCTGCTGCAACGTTCAACTTAGACAGGTTATCTGTGTTAATCACAACAACATCATTACCGATGCCAGCGCTAACCACATCAGCCCCACCACCACCAATTAATAAATCGTCACCGCTGCCTCCGTCAATACGATCATTACCAATACCGCCGTAAAGACTATCGTTATAAGCTGAGCCATTCAGGGAGTCGTTACCACCATTGCCATGAATATTGCTCCCTAATGTGCCATAACTCCACGCAGTAAGACTTTCGGATGCTGCAGTTCCCTGATAGGTCGTGTTTGCAATAATTGTTGCCTTATCCCACGACCATGCAGTATTACCATCTCCAAAGCTGAGAGTGTTAATGCCATCATGTAGATTTGTTTCGTTATTGATGCGCACGGTATCACCAGTAGGGGTAACGCCATCGTTATTCAGCAGGGTAAGCAAGATATTATTAGAACCAATCACTCTAGTGAGTTGCACATTGGTTGGCGTGAAAATACCATCCAGAATGAGTGTATTCTCCCCTGAGTTGAAAGGGGAGTCAGCAATAGTGTCATTCCCATCACCAACACCAAAGTGATAAACATCACTACCGTCACCACCCGTCAAGCTGTCGTTACCGGCACCACCGTAAAGCGTATCGTTGCCATAAACACCATTAATCACATCATTGCCGGCACCACCGGAAAGCGTGTCGTTGCCAGATGTGCCAGTAACTGTGTCGTTACCAGCGGTACCGTAGTAAGCCGAATGGCTTTGAATCGCATTGGCATCCCAAATAGTCCCATCGCTAAATTGTATCGTTGTGATTCTTTCCGCATAGCTACTGCTCTGGTCATTAACAAAAATAGTATCAGCACCCAGTGTGTATGTGCCTGTAACTGGGTCCGTCGTTCCAT
>Ga0208120_100043_pt1 | contig 57435 bp, 55 predicted proteins | sample LakWasMet52_LOW8_2_FD_183888 | JGI IMG/M metagenome (GOLD analysis project Ga0208120, IMG submission 183888) | Freshwater sediment methanotrophic microbial communities from Lake Washington under simulated oxygen tension - Sediment Metagenome... | ecosystem: Environmental > Aquatic > Freshwater >...
TGGTGCAACCATTATTGATACCTGCAACTCATCTTTTGGCGAAGGTGCCAGCCACTCATCAACCGAAAGTATCGTAGCTGCATTAAAAGGTACCGAGTACGACACAGGTTTGGACTTGGTTGCTTTACAAGAGATTACTGCTTACTTCCGCGATGTACGTAAAAAATATTGGCAATTTGAAAGCGACTTTACCGGCGTAGATACGCGTGTACTGGTTAACCAGGTTCCTGGCGGTATGATCTCAAACTTATCCAATCAGCTAAAAGAACAAGGCGCACTTAGCCGTATGGATGAAGTGCTGGCTGAGATACCGCGCGTACGTGAAGATCTGGGTTATCCTCCACTGGTAACTCCTACATCACAAATTGTAGGCACACAGGCTGTGCTTAATGTAATGACTGGTGACCGTTATAAATCAATTACCAATGAAGTTAAAAACTACCTGCTTGGCCATTATGGTAAATCACCAGCACCAACCAATGACGCTGTTAAACTTAAGGCAGTAGGCGACAGCAACGTTATTACCTGCAGACCGGCAGATTTGCTGGAACCGGAAATGGCAAAACTCGCTATTGAAGCTGAGCTTTTTGCAAAATCAGAAGAAGACGTACTAACCTACGCGATGTTCCCCGATATTGGTAAAACTTATTTACAGGAACGTAATGCAGGTTCAGCTACACCTGAGGTGTTGTTAGATAAAGCAACGGCACAATCAAGTGCGGCTCGCTTTGCACCTAATGAATTCAAAGTAACGTTACATGGTGAAACATTCCATATCAACCTCACAGGCAGTGGTCACGCAGGTCAGGAGCAACGTCCTTACTACGTAACAATCGATGGTATCGCTGAAGAGGTGATTGTTGAAACTTTAAGTGAAATTGAAGTTTCAGGTAGCGGTGCTAGCACCGGCGGTAAAAAGAAAGCTACAGCCAGTACAGCTAGCGGGCGCCCTCGCCCATCACATGCAGGTCATGTTACAACATCAATGCCTGGCACCATAGTGGCTGTTAAGGTTAAAGTTGGCGATAAAGTAAAAGCGGGTGACGGTGTACTGGTAATCGAAGCCATGAAAATGGAAAACGAGATTCAGGCAGCCAGTTCAGGTATCGTTGTAGCTGTAAACGTCAGCAAAGGCGATGCTGTGACACCTGATGAAGCTCTGCTTGAAATTCAACCTGAGTAGACTATTTGCTTTTTTAACTACAAAGCCGGCAGAATCCTATCTGTCGGCTTTTTTATTAGCACTCAATCATTATGACCCAAAATCTTATTCTTGCCTCATCCTCAGCCTATAGGCGTGAACTGCTAACACATCTACAAGTACCATTCACATGCGTTACGCCAGATGTTGATGAAACACCCTTGCCGCATGAATTGCCACAGGATACCGCTTTAAGGTTAGCTCAGGTAAAGGCAAAAAAAGTAGGTGCCGCACATGCCAGCGCACTCATTATTGGCTGCGATCAGGTGGCGACTCTTGATAACCGGCAACTAGGTAAACCATTAACCCATGATAATGCCACCAGACAATTGCGTATGATGCAAGGCAGGGAAGTAACATTTCACAGCGCCCTATGCCTTTACAATGCCGCCACACAAAACATGCAGGCAGAAGTTGTACCCTACATTGTGAAATTTAGAAAATTAACTGATACTCAGATTGAGAACTACTTAACGAAAGAACAGCCATACCATTGCGCCGGTAGCGCAAAATCCGAAGGTTTGGGAATCGCTATCATTGAAAAAATGACCGGAGATGATCCGAATGCGCTAATTGGTTTGCCATTGATAGCCCTAGTGTCAATGTTATATAACGAAGGATTGGCAGTAATATAGTCTGATTGCCACAATGAAATCATTGTAATAATTCACCGCCCATAAAAAGGAAATTGTGATGTCAAATAAATACTTATTAGTTACATATGCGATTATTTCGATAATTTTATCGGCCAATGTTTCAGCAGATGACACGGAAATTCGCAGCACCCTGCAAGACCAGAGCAATGTAGCCATTACTATTTACAACAATAACCTGGCTTTAGTAAAAGATCAGCGCAAGGTTAAGCTGAACCGCGGATTAAACACACTGGCCTTACGCGATGTAAGCGCCCAGATCAGGCCTGAGACCGCATTACTCCGCAGTCTGGACAATGCTGCAAGTTTAAGCACATTAGAACAGAATTTTGATTTTGACCTGCTTACCCCACAAAAACTACTGGAAAAATATGTAGGTAAAAATGTAAATATTATCAAAACCAATCCAGCTACCGGCATTGAAACAATTGAACAGGCTACGGTACTATCTGCCAACAATGGCGTAGTCATAAAAATAGGCAATCGCATAGAAACCGGCATGCCGGGACGTATTGTCTATGATGATGTACCAGCCACCCTTCGCGACCGCCCCACCCTTGTTACCAAGCTAAATAATAAGACGGCTGCTGAACACACGCTGGAGTTAAGCTACCTAACGGCTGGGCTGGGTTGGAAAGCGGATTATGTCGCTGAACTTAATGCAAAGGAAGATGGTATAGATTTATCTGGGTGGGTAACACTTACCAATACTAGTGGCACAACCTACAGCAATGCCAAGTTACAACTGGTTGCTGGTGATGTGAATCGTGTCCATGAAAATTACCCACGTGCTTTGACAATGCGGAAAAATGTAGGGATGGTTGCCGATGCAGCCGCTGAAATGACTGAAGAATCATTGCTTGAATATCACTTATATACATTGGAACGCCCAACTACCATTGCAGAAAACCAAACCAAACAAGTTGCTTTACTATCAGCATCCAACGTCCCAGCGCGCAAGGAGCTGTTATTACGCGGCGCCGATTACTATTACGATGCCAGCCACGGTGACTTAGGTCAAAAGATGAAAGTTGGCGTGTTTATGGAGTTTGATAATAAAGAAGCTGCGAAACTAGGCGCGCCCTTACCCAAGGGGGTTATACGCGTGTATAAAAAAGACAATCAGGGCAACGCGCAGTTCGTTGGTGAAGATCACGTTGATCACACTCCGAAAAACGAAACTGTACGTTTAAAACTGGGCGATGCTTTTGATGTTACCGCTGATAAAAAGCAGACAGACTTTAAGACGTTACCTCGCCCATCCAAGGGAAACAGTATGTTTGAGAGTAGCTATGAAATCATACTTAAAAATGCTAAAAAAGATCGTGTAACGGTTACGGTTCAAGAACCAATACCAGGTGACTGGAAAATCTTGAAAGAAAGCCACCCGAGTCAAAAAACCAGTAGCAATACCGCTGCTTGGAAAATTGAAATACCTGCTGAAGGCAAAACTACTTTAACCTATCGCGTACAAGTAAAACATTAATGACCAATAATAAATTAGGAACTCTGTATTTCATTCCGGTAACACTTGGTGATGACAATATATCCAGCGTATTACCCGCAGATGTGGTGGCCATAGCTCAGCAGTTGGATGAGTTTATAGTGGAAAATGAGAAGACGGCCCGACATTTTCTAAGCACGATCAAGCACAGCAAACCCATACGCGATATTGTGCTTGGAACACTAAATGAGCATACGACAGACAAAGAACTGCCAGCACTACTTAGCTCACTTCTAACGGGAAAAAATGTAGGCCTGATGAGTGAGGCCGGTTGCCCAGGCATTGCCGATCCTGGTGCAAAAATTGCAGCGCTGGCGCATCAGAAAGGTATTCGCGTAGCGCCATTGGTCGGACCATCATCCATACTGCTCAGCCTGATGGCTAGTGGCCTGAATGGCCAGCGCTTTACATTTCTTGGTTATATCCCCAGCGACAAAACAGCACGAATCAATCAGCTTAAAGAAATTGAAAAAAAATCCAGACAGCAAGAAACACAGGTTTTTATAGAAACACCCTACCGCAATCAGCATATGTTGGAAGACATACTTGCTAATTGCCAGAGTGAAACCAGGCTATGTATAGCGTGTAACATCAGTTTGCAGGATGAGTACATTGTGACTAAACGCATCAAGGAATGGAAACAATCGCCCCTGCCAGATTTGCATAAAAAACCGACCGTATTTTTATTGCTGGCTTAATTCAGATTAAGCAGCAACTTCACTGGAGCATAGCTTCTTCTATGTACGGGTGAAACGCCATGCTGCTGCAGTAGAGCCATATGTACTGCCGTAGGATAACCTTTGTGCTGTGCAAAGCCGTATAGTGGGTATTGTTTATCCAGTTCATACAACTCAGCATCCCGCGCAGTTTTAGCCAGAATGGAAGCCGCTGAGATTGCCTGTACTTTACTGTCACCTTTCACAATCGCTTCGCATGGCAGATTGATTGTCGGGGTTTTATTACCATCCACCTGTACCAGATGCGGTGTAATACCGAATTGCAACTGCATTGCTTCTACCGCGCGTTTCATGGCAAGCAGGCTGGCTTGCAAGATATTTATAGTGTCAATTTCTTCTACACTGCTACTGGCGATTGCCCATGCTAATGCATGCTGCCTGATTTCGATTGCTAGCGCATCGCGCTTCTTTTCACTGAGTTTTTTTGAGTCAGCAAGACCAAAAATTGGTCTTGCTGGATTTAATATGACTGCAGCAGCATAAACAGCACCGGCTAACGGTCCCCTCCCGGCTTCATCTACACCACATATCAATTGCATAACAAACAGACGATTCTCATCATGTCTTTATTTCAAATATGCGAGTACAGCGGCAGCAGCCTTTTCAGCTGTATTTTGTTTCAGGCTATGATGTATTGCAGTAAACTCTTTTTTGATTTCAGCAAGATTGTCTTTATCGCTTACCAGCTTTAGTGCTGTCTGTGCCAGATTATCTGGCGTTGCGTCATCTTGCAATAGTTCAGGTACCACGAACTTACCCGCAAGAATATTTGGCAATCCAACATATGGTTGTAAACGCATACGTTTTAGCAATTGCCAGCTTAATTTTGACATGCGATAAGTAATCACCATTGGTTTTTTTAGCAATGCTGCTTCCAACGTTGCTGTGCCGGAAGCTACTATTACAACATCTGCCGCTTCCATTGCGTCATGTGCATGCCCAAATAACAGATCTATAGGTAAATCATGCTCGTTGAATATTTCCAGTTCAAAAATTTGGCGTGTTTCACGCGTAATTAAAGGTACCAGGAATTTCGCATCAGGACGCTCGGCATATATGCGTTTTGCAGCTTGCACGAACAAATGTGCATGCTGCTGCACTTCGCTTTGTCGGCTGCCTGGCAACATTGCGACTACAAAATCTTTTGCATCCAGCTTTAAAATATCTCTCGCACCTGCAGTATCTGGAATCATGGGCAAAATATCGGCCAAAGGATGTCCAACATAACTGACTTGTACCCCCTCGTTTTGATACAAGGCCGGTTCAAACGGAAATAAGGCAAGCACTTCAGTCACTGCGCATTTTATTTTTTTTATTCGGTTTTTACGCCATGCCCATATTGAAGGGCTAACGTAATGTATGGTTTTAACGCCATGATTTTTAAGTTTCTTTTCCAGCCAGAAGTTAAAATCAGGGGCATCTATACCTATAAATAAATCCAGAGGGTTATCTAAATAATGATTTAATAACTGACGTCTGAGTTTTAACAATCCCCACAGGTGTTTAAGAACCTCAATATAGCCACGTACAGACAAGCGCTCTATTGGGAAAAGTGACTTGGCACCAAGTCGCAGCATTTTTGGGCCGGCAATACCTACAAACTCGATATCAGAACGTTTTTGTTTAAGTGCTTCAATGAGATGACTTCCAAGTAAATCACCTGAAGCCTCACCTGCTACGATACCGATTCTAACCATACTAAAAATACTAGCGTACGATGCCGCGAGTTGAAACATTTAAAAAATCAGTTAATAAACCAATTTCCGGTGTTTGCAATTGCATAGTTGATAGTTCGGCTTTGGCTTCTTCCAAGGTCAGGCCATTGCGATATAGTGCTTTGTAGGCACGCTTGATTTGCAAAATACTATCTGCTGAAAATCCACGACGTTTCAAACCTTCGGCATTGATACCATGTGGTTTGGCATCATAGCCAGCCGCAGTAACGTAAGGCGGAATATCTTTGAATACAACAGAACCTACAGCAGTAATCACATGCGAACCTACCTTGCAGAACTGATGTATCAGCGTGAAACCACCTAGTATTGCATAGTCGTAGACATCAACATGGCCAGCTAAAGAAGAGTTATTTGCAAAAATTGTGTTGTTACCTATTTGGCAATCATGTGCAATATGCACATAAGCCATAATCCAGTTATCGTTACCGATTTTGGTGATGCCTTTATCTTGAACTGTTCCACGATTGAATGTGCAGAACTCACGAATTGTATTGTTATCACCGATTTCCAACAAGGTTGGTTCACCTTGGTATTTCTTATCTTGAGGTGCTTCACCTAATGAAGAAAACTGGAAAATCTGATTATTCTTACCAATAGTAGTCGGTCCGCTAATGGAAACATGGCTAGAGATGCGAGTGCCCGCATCAATTTTAACATCCGGGCCAATAACAGAATACGCTCCCACCTCTACACTCGAATCCAGCTGTGCTGAAAAGTCTATGATTGCGGTTGGGTGGATTTTTGCAGTTTGCATTATTACTTCACTTGTTTTTATTAACTATTACTACTTATTACCACTGAGTAATGGAGTTATTATTTTTCAATAGCTTTTAAAATACACATCATTTGCGCTTCAGCAACTACGCTGCCATCTACGCTTGCTGTGCCAGAATACTTCCATATGCCTTTTAAGATACGATCAATCTTAACGTTAAGAATGATTTGATCACCAGGTGATACCGGCTTTTTAAAGCGTGCGCTATCTATACCTGCAAAATAATAAACTGAATCATCACTAGGTTTGGTATCCATGGTTTTAAAAGACAGAATGGCTGCAGCCTGTGCCATAGCTTCAATAATCAATACACCTGGCATCACAGGATGGTATGGAAAATGACCTGGGAAGTATGGCTCATTAACGCTCACATTTTTAATAGCAACGATCTCTTTACCCAGCTCTAAAGACACTACACGGTCAACCAATACAAACGGGTAACGATGTGGCAAATGTTCCAGAATTTCATGGATATCCATACTGGTAGCGTCTACTTTATTTGTCATTTTAATCTCGTCTTACTTTTCAGATAATTATTTATTTAGTTATTAATACTAAAGCTACCGCTGTGACTTTAACAATGCGATTTCTTTTTCCAATTTTTTGATTTTATCTGCAAAGTCATCTAGATGACGAATTTTTGCAGCTGTTGCTAACCATGCTTTATGAGTTTGAAATGGCATTAATGCCGTATAAGTATCAGCACTGGTCAACGACCGTGTAATCATACTACCAGGAGAGATAGTCACGTTATCGGCAATCTCCAAGTGACCTAACACCATAGCTGCGCCACCAATTTTGCAATGCCTGCCAATGTGCGCGCTACCAGCTATGCCTACACAACCTGCAATCACAGTATGCGCACCGATCAAACAGTTGTGGCCAATTTGAATCAGATTGTCGAGCTTAACGCCTTCTTCAATAATCGTATCATCAAGCGCACCTCGATCTATGGTTGTGTTCGCTCCTACATCAACGTTTGCGTGAAGAATCACACGTCCAACTTGTGGAATTTTAATCCAGCGACCGGACTCTTCAGCATAGCCAAAACCATCAGAACCAATGACTGCACCGGAAAATATATGGCAATTCCGACCAATCTCACAATGATGTTTAATTGTTACATTAGGCTCCAAACGCGTCGAATCGGCAATCGTAACGTCGTTTTCTATAACACAGCCACTGCCAATTATTACATTTTCACCAAGAACAACATTCTTACCTATCACCACAAGAGGGCCAACACTACTTGTTGATGGAATTACCGCAGAATCCGCAACAACAGCAGTAACATCAACACCTAAAGGAGCAACAACTGATGGATTTAAAAATGCCAAAACCTTGGCAAAATAAGCATATGGATTATCGACAATAATTTTAGGTGCATTCGTTAAGTCAGCGTGCACGCTCTTTAGTATAAAAGCGCTCGCTTTGCATGTAGCAACCGCTTTCTGATATTTGGAATCATTAACGAAACTTATGTCACCTGTTTTGGCATTGGCAAGAGAAGATACACGTTGTATTAATGTACTGCCATCTCCAACGACGAAACCGCCCAAAGCTTTGACAATGTCGTCAAGTGAGTATTTATCACTCATTTATATAAAACTATCCAAATGATTCTTTTGTTGAAATAGGCGTTGATTATTTCTTACCTAACACCTTCAGCACTTTATCTGTAATATCGATTTTTTTACTAGCATAAGCTACACCGCTATACACAACCAAATCGTAACCTTCTGCTTCGGAAACAGATTGTACAGCTTTGTTTACACGGTCCTGCAATGAACCAAGCTCTTCATTCTTACGTAAATTTATATCTTCACGAAGCTCTCTTTGCTTACGCTGAAATTCAATCTTGATATTTTGCACGTCACGCTCTTTATTACGGCGTTCCGCTTCAGAAATAGTCAAACCCTCTTTATCCAAAGCCGCTTCTAGATCTTTAATTTGTTTAGCCATACGATCCAGCTCTTGAGATCTGGGACTAAACTCTCGTTCGAGTTTTTTTCCACTTTCTGCAGTCTGTGGTGCTTCCTGCAGGATTTTATCTACCTGCACGTAACCCACTTTAAGCTCGGCCGCCTGTGCGCCAATTGCAAATGTTACCAAACCTGCTATTGCTATATTCTTTAAAAAATTACTCAATTTTCTCTCCTGGAATCACTTCTTTCAATTGGCTACATTATGCCATAAGACATAATAAACAATGCGTTCGCATCAAATCAATTCAAAAACAAGCGACTATTTTTCTTTAAAATTGCTGCCCCATTTGGAACTGCATCACCTGAGTATCATCACCAGTTTTGTCATTTAATGGCTTAGCAAATACCAGTTTCAAAGGACCAAACGGCGATATCCAACTTACGCCTAAACCAGTCGTATACCTTAGATCACCTAGGCTGTATGACTCATTAATACCAAAAGCGTTACCAGCATCGACAAAAACACTCATCTTGAATTGATTTGAATCTTTTAAGCCAGGCACTGGAAAGAACAATTCAGCATTACCCAGCAAACGCTTCGTACCACCTACCGAATAAATTTGACCTGTAGTGCTATCTACATCTTTTGGTCCAAGAGTCCCGTTCTGGTAACCACGAACAGTGCTTACCCCTCCCATGTAGTAGTTTTTAAAGAACGGATATTTTTTATTACTGTAGCTATCGGCATATCCTATCTCACCATTCAGCATAAAGGTATAACCTTTAAATACCTCTTTATACCAAGCCTGCTTATAATCAAGCTTGTAATATTCCAAATCCAGCACTGGCAATGAAACCTCGGTACTCAACCTTTGCAATATACCTTTGGTTGGGAAAAATACGCTATCTCTGGAATCGTGCGACCACCCCCCGGACAACACTACGGAATCGCTACTACATCCGCTAGTGTTACTACAATAATCTCTATATTGCTTAGGGCTATCACTTTGTAAATCAACGGTTGTAAAATCAGCAGCTATACCAAAATTAATGCCATCCCGTTCATTCAATGGAATACCAAAACGTACACCAGCGCCATAGGATGATGATTTATAGGAGCCAACATTAGTTAATGAGCCGGTATTAACATCACGGCGATACACATCGATTCCTCGGCTAACACCGTCTGGTGTAAAGTACGGGTCAGTATAAGACAACGAATAAACCGTATTAACTTTGCCGGTATTAACTTGCGCACTTACACGGTTACCTGTACCAAGAAAATTACTTTGATTCACAGTAACGCCAAATACAACACCCTGACTACTGGATAGACCCGCACCAAACTGTACACTACCAGTCGATTTTTCAACCACACTAATGTTTAAATCAACCTGATCCGATGTCCCAGGAACTGCCGGCGTTTCAACATTTACATCAGAGAAAAAGTCTGTACGTTTGATCCGCTCTTTAGACCTGTTAATTTTGTTAGAAGCATACCATGCAGACTCTAACTGGCGCATTTCCCTACGAATCACCTCATCACGTGTGCGGGAGTTACCTACAATATTGATACGACGGACATATACACGCTTACCTGGATCAACAAAAAAGGTAAATGCTGCAGTGTGCTGTTCTTTATTTAGTTCAGGCACTGGATTAACGTTTGAGAATGCATAACCATCATCACTCAATCGATCGCTAATTGCCTTGCTGGTTTGCGTGACTTTTTCACGGCTAAAAGTATCTCCCGCCTGCACTTGGAATAGTTGTCGTAGCTCATCTTCTGGTACCAGCGTTTCGCCAGCAAGCTTCACTTCTGAAATTGTGTATTTTTCACCTTCAGTGATATTTACCGTGATGTAAATATCTCTTTTATCTGGAGTTATCGATACCTGAGTGGAGTCGATATTAAACTCAAGATAGCCTTTATTCATATAGAATGAACGCAATGTTTCCAAATCGGCATTAAGCTTCTGTTTGGAGTACTGGTCATCCTTGTTCCACCAACTCATCCAGTTAGGCGTAGTCAGCAAAAATTCAGCACGCAAATCCTCAGTGCTGAACGCCTGATTACCTACGATATTAATATCGCGGATTTTAGATACAGCGCCTTCTTCAATATCAAATCTCACCGCCACCCGATTTCGCTCAAGTGGAGAAACTACCGCTTTTACTGTAGCGCCATATTTACCCTGTGATAAATATTGCCTCTTGATTTCCTGCTCGGCACGATCCACTTGCGACTTATCAAAGATCTGGCCTTCTGAAATTCCGATCTGTTTCAAACCCTCTTTCATTTTGTCGGTTGGAAATGATTTATTCCCGCTAAAATCAATTTGAGCAATTGCAGAACGCTCCTGTACAGTGACTATCAGTACATCACCTTCTGCCTCGATTCGCACATCTTTAAAAAATCCTGAGCCATAAAGTGATTTAATCGCTTGCGATGCTAGATCATCGTTCATGGTTTCGCCAACTTTAACTGGCAAATAACTAAAAACCGTACCAGCTTCAGTACGTTGAATACCTTCAACACGAATATCTTTAACGACAAAAGGCTCAAGCGCTATCGCTGAGCCAGCGTACAAGCCGGAAATCAACAATAGAATAAACTTTAGTTTTAGTTTTTTTTGGTTAAAATTTTGAATTGCCATTCAATCAGCCTGTAATCAATCTATTCATATCATTATAAAGTGCTAATAGCATCACCCAGCCAAGTATAAAAAAACCTACTCTTTGCCCGATATTTACGACTGCTTCAGACACTGGCTTACCTGTGAAAAATTCAACCATATAATACATGAAATGCCCGCCATCTAATATGGGTATAGGCAATAGATTTAATATTCCGATGCTAATACTTACCAGTGCCAAAAATCCGATAAACGCCTTGATGCCCATATTGGCACTTTGTCCTGCATAACTGGCAATAGTTACCGGACCGCTCATACCTTTCCAGGAAACATTACCCAGTATCATATTTCCTAACATTTTTAAGCTAAAAATTGACGTTTCCCAGGTTTTTTCTAAGCTTTTAATGAATGCTTCCGCCAAAGTAAAGTGTTTAATCACTAAAAATTGGTCAAATTGTGACTGATCAATTTTGGAACCAGCGCCTATGCGACCGATAAGCTTACCGTTCATATTCACGGCTTCAGGTGTAGCAGTCAAGCTAATTTCTTTAGCATTTCGCTGCACGATTATCTCTATAGTCTGCGCAGGGTGTTGCTTGATTTGCTGAACGAACGCTTCCCAATCATTGATTTCAATGTTGTTTACTGCCAACACTAAGTCACCGGTTTTAAAATTGGACAAATCTGCGGGACTACCCTTAATGATTTCCCCTATCCGGGCAGGAATGCTAGGTTGATAAATAGTAAACCCCAATTGCTCCAGAATGTCACCGCCTACATCATCATGATCAAGTTTGGATAAATCCAATTGATGTAAATGAATGCTCCCCGCACTATCAATCACCTGAATCCCAATTGCATCTTTTTTCAATGACTCATTCAACAAGAGCCAGCGCACGTCCTGCCATGTTGCGACCTCCACCCCATTAACCTTCTGAATCATATCTCCAGAACGGAGATTGCTAATAGCTACGGGACTATTCTTCATGACATTACCTACAATGGGCTTAATACCAACCACCCCTGTCATAAATAGCACCCAATAAAGAATGATCGCAAGCAATAAATTGGCAAATGGTCCGGCAAGCACAATTGCCATTCTTTTGCCTACACTTTGTCTATTAAGAGCGCGAGATATATCTTGAACGGAAAAATTTTCATCTTCAGCCAACAGTTCTTCACCGAGCATTTTTACATAGCCACCCAGTGGTATTGCTGCAATAACGAATTCTGTCTGATCGACTCCTAGTTTCTTACTCCAGAGCGGCCTGCCAAAACCGACAGAAAACTTGAGTACTTTAACGCCACACCATTTGGCAACTTGAAAGTGACCATATTCATGGACGGTTACCAGAATACCAAGTGTCACAATGAAAGCTAATATTGTTAACATCATTAAAAAATCACAAGATCCAAAATCTGCATTAGCTTAACCATGATAGAATTTTAACCGCGATTTTTTAACCAAAGTTTTGCTGCATGCCTTGCATCTGCATCTACAACTACAATCTGCTCTATTGAAATAACATCTTCAATTTTAGAAGCAGATAAGACTGACTCAATAATTGCTGGAATATCCATAAAGCCAATTTGGTCTGCCAAAAAAGCTTCAACTGCAATCTCATTTGCCGCATTCAGAATTGCAGGTGCCGTTCCACCAGAGTTAAGCGCATCGTAAGCTAAACGCAAACATGGAAAACGCTCCATGTCCGGCGCAGAAAAATCCAGATGCCCAATTTTCAACAGATCTAGGCTGCTCACGCCACTCTCCAGCCTATCAGGAAAGCCCAAGCCGTAGGCGATAGGTGTACGCATATCCGGATTGCCTAGCTGTGCCAATACGCTACCATCGTTGTATTCAACCATGGAATGAATAACACTTTGCGGATGTATCACGACATCAATCTGCTTGGCTGAGGCATTAAACAACCAATGTGCCTCAATGACTTCCAAACCTTTATTCATCATGGTTGCCGAATCAATGGTGATTTTTGGACCCATTACCCAGTTCGGATGATTTAATGCCTGAGCGCGGCTTACTGTCTGCAACTGTTCCAGGCTGAAGTTTCGGAACGGCCCGCCAGATGCCGTCAACAGTACACGTCTAATACCCATTTCCGAGAGCACTTTGCTGCGTTGGCGCGGCATTACCTGAAATATGGCGTTATGCTCACTATCTATCGGCAACAGGGTAGCTCCGCCCACGTCTACAGCCTGCATGAATAGGTTGCCCGCCATCACCAGCGTTTCCTTGTTAGCGAGCAATATACGCTTACCAGCGCGCGCTGCTGCCATTGCTGGATGTAGGCCGGCTGCCCCCACTATGGCAGCCATCACAGTATCCACCTGTGGATGTGCTGCAATTTCAATCAAAGCTTGCTCACCGTGCAATACTACGGTGCTTGAGCCAGCGGTCTTAAGCTGTATATTGAGCTCCGCAGCTGCCGAAGCCTGTAACATCACCGCAAACTCTGGCTCATATTGCTGGCACAGATCAAACATGCCTTTCACATTATTATTTGCAGTTAATGCAAATACCTTAAATCTCTCAGAATGCTGGGAAATTACATTTAAAGTCTGTATGCCAATAGTGCCGGTAGCACCAAGAATAGCGACATTCTGGACAGCTTCTCTGGGAATTGTTTTTAAGACTGGCTTGGTGTCCAACAACATATTATCCATGAACACTAAACCCATTAAAAAGTGGAAGGTAAATACAAAATAACGTAATTGGTAAGGTGGGAATGAACCCATCAATCCTATCCAGCACACCGCCATGACCTGGCAGCAATTGACCACTGTCCTTTAAGCCAGCTTGTCGCTTTAAAAGCGACTCAAGCAAATCACCCATAATACTCAACACCACAAGCAACCACATGCAAACTATTAACCATAAGTTGTATTTAGCATAGTAGCAAAGCGCAGCACCGTACACAGTAACAACCACCAGCGCGCCCAACACGCCCTCCCAGGTTTTACCCGGGCTTATTTCTGGCGCCAGTTTATGACGGCCAAATCGTTTACCGGCAAAATATGCCGCACTGTCAGCGATGCTAACTGTAGCCATAACACCTATTAACAGTAAAGGACTAATTGCATGCAGTCCTACCAACCCAACCCATGTAGACAGTATGAGCAACAAGCCTAAAGCGCCCATAACCAAACCATTTACACAGGTTTTGCGCGTGATTAGCCACAGCGGTGCAATAGTCAGCCAGAAAAAGCTGGCACCGCCAAGTAAAGCCAGCAAAACTTGACTCTGATAAGGGGCTAGCGGTGTTGAGTTCATGAAAATCACAAACAAACCCGTAATTAGTGCAATTACAAGACTCAAATATTTCGAGGTATTTTTCAACCTGATTAAATTAGACCACTCAGCCACGCCAAGTAATACAACAACTAAAGTCAGCATAGCCCATACTTTAGTGGATGCTAAAAATACAATGGATAATAGTCCTATCAATAAGACAATTGCAGTAATAATTCGGGTTTTAAGCATCTGTGTAAGATATTAACTATAGAAAATGAAATGGCTTTATTGGTACGTAATCTAGCGTTTAGGCTCTGAAAGTTGCTCACTTGTTCTGCCAAAACGCCGCTCACGTTTCTGATAGGAAAGTATCGCCAGATTAAAAGCTTCTTCATTAAAATCTGGCCATAACGTGTCGGTAAAATAAAGCTCTGTATAAGCAAGTTGCCACAGTAAAAAATTACTGATGCGCGTTTCACCGCCAGTACGAATGAATAGATCTGGTTCCGGTGCATAGCTCATAGACAGGTAAGGAGAAAAGTCCTCTTCTGTATAATGGCCAGCCAATTGTGGCTTGGCAAGCAGCATTTTATTGGCTGCCTGCAATATATCCCAGCGACCACCATAATTAGCTGCTATCGTCAAAACCAGACCTGTATTGTTTACGGTTAGCTGCTCAGAAGCTTCTATTTGCGCAACCAACTCAGCATTGAAATGACTGCGGTCACCTATCATCACCAGTTTAATATTGTTCTTATGCAGTTTCACCACTTCACGCTCAAGGGCATCCATAAACAAGCCCATCAGAAACGAAACTTCTTCAGCGGGACGGCGCCAGTTTTCGCTGCTGAATGCGAATAACGTCAAGAACTTAACATCAAGCTTCACGCAATACTTGACTAATTCGCGTACCGTTTCAACGCCACGCTTATGCCCGGCTATGCGAGGTAAAAAACGTTTACGCGCCCAGCGTCCATTTCCATCCATAATGACGGCAATATGACCAGGTATAACCGGCACTTCAGGGATACGCTGCGTTGCACTGAAAAATAAAGCCACTCAAAGCTCCGAATCTTCAGAACATTGAGTGTTACATAAGAACTGCTTCATCATTTTTAAATAAATGACCAAAATTAAACTGCCATCAAATCTGCTTCTTTAACTTGCAATATCTTATCTACTTCAGCAACAGCTTTATCAGTTGCTTTCTGAATTTCATCTTGCGCACGGCGCTCATCGTCTTCTGAAATCTCCTTATCTTTAATGAGTTTCTTCAGAGCATCATTTGCATCGCGGCGTATATTTCGGATTGAAACCTTGGCACCTTCACCTTCAGTGCGAACTATTTTAGTTAAATCACGGCGGCGTTCCTCAGTAAGCATAGGCATAGGCACACGAATCAGATCACCGTTAGTCGCCGGATTCAAACCTAAATCACAATCACGAATTGCTTTTTCAACTTTACCAATCATGTTCTTTTCATATGGCTGCACGTTAATTGTTCGCGCATCGCCCAGATTTACATTCGCAACTTGATTTACAGATACCATGGAACCGTAATACTCAACCATGACATGATCCAACAAACCGGTATGCGCACGGCCTGTTCTAATTTTAGCCAAATCATTTTTAAGTGATTCCAAAGACTTTTGCATCTTAAGTTCTGCCGTTTTCTTTACATCGTCTAACATTTATTTCTCCAACTCAATATCTTGATAGTTTTTGTATCAATTATTGCCACATCCAATGGCAATAGTAAAAGGGTTATCAAGGTAAAACCTTAGTACCTTCATCCTCACCCATCACAACTTTTTTCAATGCGCCCTGCTTAAAAATACTAAATACCGAGATCGGCAACTTTTGATCACGGCATAAAGTCAACGCTGTGGCATCCATTACCTTAAGGTTCTTGATAATAGCCTCGTCAAAAGTGATTGTCTTGTAACGCATCGCTTCCGGATTGGTTTTAGGATCATCGGTGTATACACCATCCACTTTTGTGGCTTTTATCACGATTTCTGCATTGATTTCCATACCACGCAATGCTGCGGCTGTATCTGTAGTAAAAAACGGGTTACCGGTACCAGCACCAAAAATCACAACTCTACCTTCCTCAAGGTAACGAATCGCCTTGCCTCGAATATAAGGCTCTGCAACCTGTTCAATGCTTAAGGCTGACTGTACACGTGCATTCAAACCTATATTCTTCATCGCATCCTGTAATGCCATTGCGTTCATTACAGTAGCCAACATGCCCATATAATCAGCTGTAGCTCTATCCATGCCAGCAGCAGCAGGTGCAACACCACGGAAAATATTGCCCCCGCCGATAACGACAGCTACCTGCACACCTAACTCAACAACCTCTTTGATTTCATTAACGATACGAGTGATGGTGGCACGATTGATGCCATAGGCATCATCTCCCATTAAAGCCTCACCAGAAAGTTTAAGTAGAATGCGCTTATAGGCTGGTTTTGACACGGGAGCTCCTCAATTTTCAAGTTTGCTTATTTAAGCATAAAACAGTGCTCTTAGGCACAAAATTAAACCTAAGAAACATAAAATCTGTGTAAATTTTTACTAAAAAAAATGGATTAAGCATTACGCTTAATCCATTTAAGATTTGTCAGGTAATTAAACTAAATTACCTACATACAATTAAAGCTTAGCCGCTGCTGCAACTTCTGCTGCGTAATCAACAACTACTTTTTCAATGCCTTCGCCAACTGTGTACATCGTGAATGATGCTACTGATGCACCTTTTGACTTAAGCAATTGCTCAATAGTCAATTTGTCATCCTTAACGAATGCCTGACTCAATAATGTCACTTCTTTCAAGAACTTCTGCACTGTACCATCGGCAATTTTTTCCAGCATAGCTTCTGGTTTACCAGCTTCTTTTGCTTTTTCAATCGCAACGCGACGTTCAGCTTCGATCAAGCTAGCATCAATACCAGAAGCATCCAATGATTTTGGTTTAGCTGCTGCAATGTGCATAGCAATATCTTTAGCCAAAGCATCGTCGCCACCTACCAAATCAACTAAAACACCGATTTTGCTGCCGTGTACATAGCTAGCCAATTTACCTTGTGCAACTGGGCGCACAAAACGACGTGGCGTGATGTTTTCACCGATTTTACCAACCAATTGCGCACGAGTCTCCTCAACTGTTGCACCACTCATAGGAAGGTTAGCAACAGCTTCAATGTCGCTTGCGCTGCTAGCAGCGATTACGCCAGCCAATTCATTTACAAACTTCAGGAAGTCTTCATTTTTAGCACAGAAGTCAGTTTCAGAGTTAACTTCAACCATAGCGCCAGTTTTGCCATCAGCACTAATACTGATACCTACAGTACCTTCAGCTGCAACACGGCCTGCAGCTTTGCTTGCTTTATTGCCGAAGCGAACGCGAAGAATCTCTTCTGCACGTGTCATATCGCCTTCAGCTTCTGTTAAAGCCTTTTTACAATCCATCATAGGCGCATCAGTGCGCTCACGTAATTCTTTTACCATAGCAGCGGTAATTTCAGCCATTTTAAGCTCCTTAGTCTTTATAAGCCGCCTTATATTCGCAGCCCAATTAATTGATTTATATATTTATTTAGGATTTTTTAAATTAAAAAGGGGCGCTAGGCCCCTTTTTAATTTAATCAAATTATTCTGCAGCTACTTCAGCAGCTACGGCCACTTCTTCATTTGCAGCTTTAACGATTTCATTGATTACAGAGCTACGGCCTTCAAGCACAGCATCTGCAATACCACGTGCATACAAGCGAATTGCACGGCTAGAGTCATCGTTACCAGGGATAACGTAAGCAACGCCATCAGGAGAGTTATTGGTATCAACAACACCGATCACAGGAATGCCCAATTTAGCAGCTTCAGTAATTGCACCGCTTTCATGGCCAACGTCGATGATGAAAATAGCGTCAGGCAAACCGCCCATTTCCTTGATACCACCAATTGAACGCTCTAGTTTTTCAACTTCACGCTTGTAACCTAAAGCCTCTTTTTTACCGAACTTCTCTAAACTGCCGTCTTGCAACATTGCTTCAAAGTCATTCAGACGTTTGATAGATTGTTTAACAGTTTTGAAGTTAGTCAACATACCGCCTAGCCAGCGATGGTTAACATAAGCACAACCTGCACGGCTAGCTTCTTCTTTTACGATATCACGTGCTTGACGTTTAGTACCTACGAATAAGATACGACCCTTGTTAGCAGCCAATGTACGCACATGTTTAAGTGCATCTTCAAACATTGGCAATGTTTTTTCAAGGTTAACGATATGAATTTTGTTGCGGTCACCGAAAATGAACGGTGCCATTTTTGGATTCCAGTAACGGGTTTGATGGCCGAAGTGAACTCCGGCTTCCAGCATCTGACGCATGGTAACTGACATATTAATCTCTCTTAAAGGGTTATTAATTCATACAACACCAAAAACACTTAGCTACACAGCCAAGCACCCTTGATTGGGTTGTATGTAGATTTATAAAATTCCGCAGCTAAAACAAATACACCACGAAAATTTTTGCATAAATTGCAAAGGCGGGATGATAACACCAAGCGTTAAAATTTACTAGAGTAAGTGCTACTTTTATTGCCGAGTATGAAAGCATGCACGAAGCATCAGTTAACAGATTTTAGTTGATTCAACCTCTGTTCAACAAACTGTGACAATTGCGGATTCAATTGACCTGTATCCTGTGCGCGCCTAAACGCGGAAGATGCATCATGAAACTTATTTACAGCTTGCAATGATATGCCAACACCAACCAGCCAAGCTGGCATGCTGGGGCTAGTTTGAAGTGCAATAACATAATGCTCTATGGCCTTGTCATGTTGTGAATTTCGTTGCAACAGGGATGCATAAAAAGCATGATACTCTGCATCCTGTCCAGAATAAGCCAACCCAACCTCAAGTATATCGCGGGCACCTGCATCATCACCGGAATCAACTTTCAGTCTTGCGAGAGTTTTTATAAAGTCTATATTTTGAGGATATCTTTTCACTCCATCCTGAAGTAATTCTAGCGCCTCATCACTGCGTTTGTTTTCCAACAACAAGCTAATCAACATCTGCCGGGCTTTTATATTAGCGTTATCGGCTGCCAATGACTTGTGTAACTCCTCCAAAGTCTCAACAACACGCCCCTGTTGTAACAGGTTAACCGCTTGTCGATAATGATTTTCTGACTGCTGATATGGTGTAACTGTTTTTGTGGTTGATGATGTAGAGTATTTTGCTGGCGACTTAATTTGCTCTCCAACTTGCTGATTCGCTAATGTGCTATCTTCAATTGCACTGCTCAATCCAGTCTCAAAATACAAACCCTGTGTTTGCACGGCAACTTCAGAAGTTTTATTAACTCTGGCTTTGTGCTGCTTTAGCACCTCAACCTGACTGCTTGCGGTAAAAGTACCTTTCGTCTCAATTTTCACTGTTGTTTCAGGCTGTTTTTGCAAGCCGATAGAATCAACTGGCGCAAGTAGAACTTCTGGAGCTTTTGCAATCAAAGGCTGTTTAACTGGTTTATTGCTAACAAACATCCACAATGAAATACAAATTAGAAGAACGCCCAAACAAAGCAACACATAAATCAGGCGTGAGTTATTAAATCTAACTCGCTCCATTAATGGCATGACCTGCACTGCCGAGGTAATTGGTTCTATTTTTTCAGCTGAGGCATTTCTATGCTCCAGGTTATGTAACATCTGATTGATCAGACTCATTTTTATACTATTCTAGTGATGACAAAAACAAAAACAATAATCAAAGAAATCATGCCAAGCAAATACCAAATATTCCGACCATCAGTTCGCGTTGAACCAGTATCTTCAGAGGCAGCGATCACATCATCCCTCTCCACCACTCTATCTCCCTTGCCGTAAGCAGACATCAAGGATTTATGTGCAAGAATGTTTACCAGCCTTGGGATGCCCTGCGTTTTCTTTCGTAGCAATTTAAGCGCCTTGGGACTAAATAACCTGCCACCTTGATACCCAGCCACCACAAGACGATGATTCAGGTAATAATGCATCTCATCATTGGTAAGCGCACCCAATTTAAAATCGAAGGTAATACGTTGCTTCAATTGACGAATCGATTCATGGTTAAGTTTTACGTCCAGTTCCGGCTGCCCGAAAATAACGACCTGCAACAACTTCTGTTTTTCAGTCTCAAGATTGGTAAGCAAACGCAATGCTTCCATTGTCTCAAGCGGCATGGCTTGCGCTTCATCTATACAGACAAGCACCCGTTTATCCTGTGAAGCAAAATTCAGCAGTGCCAGATTGATTGATTTGATCAAGTGATGCTGCCCGACATTTGAGTCTATATCGACACCAAGCTCCTCTGCCAAAGCCATCAACAATGCCTGAGGTTCCAGACTAGGGTTCGGAATGTAAGCAATTTCAAATTCGCGGCCTAAACTGGCCATAAAAATACGACACAGCAGAGTTTTACCCGTACCCACCTCGCCGGTGATTTTAATAAACCCCTCGCCGGTTCTTGCTGCAATCAATAAGGTATTTAGCGCCTGCTGATAACCATTAGCTGAAAAAAAGAAACTTGTATCAGGAGTAATTCCAAACGGATATTCCTTTAGGCCGAAGTGCTCAAGATACATTGCTTATTGATCTCCTGTCGGCTCAGGAGAAGCTCCAAGGTTTTCTATACGCTGTTGAACTTTAGCCAGATCATCGGTCCATGCCTCATTACCTTTGACCACAGTGGGCTTCAGCATTATAACAAGCTCACGCTTGCTCGAGCTTTGAGCACCATTACGAAACAACGCGCCTATCACCGGGATGTTACCAACCCCGGTCACCTTGCCTCGATTATCTACTGACTTGTCTGTCATCAAGCCGCCAATCACTACGATCTGTCCATCCCTGACTTTAACTACACTATCCGTCTCACTAATCTTGTTAGAAGCAAAAGGCAACGTCAGATTATTAATGGTTTTTTTCTCGACTTCAGTCACTTCACTCACTAAAGGATGAACATGCAAGGTAATGTTGCCTTCTTCATCTATTTGCGGCGTCACATCAAGTGATATCCCTGAGAAAAAAGTCGAATAAATAGGTGTGGGCTGATTATTAATAGTGCCACCGGTAGTTGCTGTAGTGTTGGAGTTGCTTTCAAAACCAGTCACAAACTGCTCATCACGGCCAACTTTAAGCACCGCTTTTTGATTATTGATCGTGGAAATTCTTGGGCTTGAAAGCACGTTAACATTACCTTGTGTTTGCAGGAAATTAAGCAATGCCGAAAAGTTTTTAATTTGCAAAGCAACACCTAACCCTGATTGAAATGCTGACGCCCTATCGGTTACCAACCCGGTTCCTAAAACATCCCCAACTGTACTTTCACTTACAATGGTACCGCCGTTACCATTAGTTTCATTGATACGGCTAATATCAGCACCGACAGAGGCTCGATGCAAGCCGTTTTGGAAAGCAGCCCAGTTAATGCCCTGCTGCGCGCCAGAGTTTAGTTCCACATCAATAATTTTGGCCTCTAAAATCACCTGCCGATCAATACTCACCTGCATAGCTTGCAACATACTCTCTACTGCTCTTAACTCTTCCGGCTGTGCTCTTACAAAAATAGCACCCGACATCGGGTTCACTAAAACACTTCGCCCGTCGCTACAGCCATCCCCTCCGCGTTCACGTGGGCCAAATTGGGGATCCATGGTCTGTGTTTGGCGAGTTACACTATTATTACCAGCGAAATTCCCGCCGGTTGTTGAAGTGCTGGTAGTAGTCTGATTGGGAATTTTACAACCAAGAACAGTACGCACACCATCTTCAATTTCAGTCCAGAAATCAGTACGTTGACTAGACGCAACCGAACTGGCTTGTGACTGGGAAGAACCCCGTGACGAAGTGTTTGAATTGGAATTCGAGTTTGCCCCAGACTCACCGGATGCACCGGACGTCACGGTAATATCGCTTCGGCCGCGCCTCAGCCCAACGATATAATTAACCTTATAAAGCTTGGCCTGCAATCCAGGTTTCAATACATAAATACGATTACCTTCAACTTTATATTCATAGCCATAAAGCTCACGTATTGCCTGCAAGGCCTCATACAAAGTAACGTCTTTAAGATTCATGGAGATTGTGCCCTTGACTTCAGGATGCACCAACATACTAAATCTTGTTCCAGTGACTATCCCCATAAAAACCTGATTTACCGGAGCATCACTCACGACCAGATCAAAACGCTGATCTAATTGTCTAGCACTGGATTTAGGCATAGGCATTTTAAGCGGTGGCAACAAAGCACTGCTTACCTCACCAGGAACCTTACTTTTATCGGCAATGATAGTATTTTTACTTGCAGCCTTTAATTCTTCATTTATGTTGTTAATAACTCTCGTATCTTTTGGAGGATTAACAGCGGCGCAGCCGGCAAGGAAAGTAACAGGCAATAGTAAAAAAAGATATTTAATGTTAAGTCTTATCATTTGGTTTGCCCTATAATTTTTTCGGCATGTTTCGTCATGTTTTTTGCTGAAGCAGCTTGCTTTTTATTGATCGAAACTTTCTTGACTACATCCGGGTGCATATTCAAGATTTTTAATGTTTTGTCACTATTACGCAACGTCGCACTGTGGTCGGTCACAGCGATCAACCTTGCGCTGCCAACCTTATCTCCGATGCTAAATGTTTTTCCATTAATCAATGCCACCTTCCTGCCGGATGACAACATTACCGACTGCAAAACAAGATCAATATCACCTTCAATAAGGCTGTGATCACCAGTTGCGACTGGTGCGTCAAAAGGACTTAAGGTTGGATCAACAAGACCTTCTGCAACTGTTAATTGGCTACAAAAAACAATTGTCACCAAAAGCAAAATATCCAATGTTCTTATTTTTATAGACTTAACCATGTTTCATTCAGGCTTAAAGTGTAAATTGTTATGGTTAAAGTAGACTGCGGGTACTTATCAGCCACCAGACTTATTCTACCCCACAACATATGCCAGGGAAGTGCTTCCAGCGTACGTAAATAACTCAGCAAATCAAGATAACGCCCCTGCACCTTTAATTCCATGCCATGCTGATATAGAGAAACTTTAGCTTTAGAAGTGGTTGAATCTATTGCTGCAGGTACCATAACAGGAGTGCTTGGCGGTTTCACCTCGATGGGAGCAAGCGTTTTTAATGCGATCAGTTTCAGTTGCTGATTTTTTTTAAGAACATCCTTTAACAGCCCTGCCATCCTATCAGGACTCACTAATTGCTTATGCATGGCAGCAAGTGAGTCGCTTGCAAGTTTCTGTTTTTCTTTCAGTTCCGCTAATTTGTTACGGTTATCGGCATCAGGGTCGAGAGACGGATTAGACAGAATAGCCTGTATCTGCTGCCGCATGGACACTGATTGCCTTTCGTCAGCTCTGATTTGTTTCTTAATTGATTGCTGCTTATCAAAAACAGCGCTCAATAATGTGATATGCACAATAAAATAAACCACTGCGAGTACGGCAATTAGAATTAAAACACGCTCTCTAAGGCTTAGCGCATCAACCTTGACACTCAGTTTTTCAAAATAGGCCAGCATGCTTAGTTACCTGCCGAAAAAGGCTTAACATTACCTGAAGCCAATTTATTGGTTTCAGACTGCAATTTAAACTCGACAATACCTGTATTTCCATCAGCCACTACTGCCTGATTAACCTTAGCATTGGCAGGTTGCACAATCTCATGAACATCAAATTCTGAGAAATTTCGTCCTTTAAAAACAGCCTCCTGCCCCAAGCTATTGATATAGTGTGCTATCAGATCAGAATGAAGTGCGCGACCGCTAATCTGGATTTGACTGACAGAATCATCAATTGCAAAGCCCGTAAGCCACACCCCCCTGATGCTTTGCCTTGAAAACGCTTCCATGTATTCAGAAAAACCTTTTAGCTTACCTAAATTACCATTATTTATAAAATCCAGTACATTCTGGTAATCCTTTAGCGTGGTCTCCGCATCCACGATGTCTGCCAGCAATTCCTTACTAGGCTCCCGCATTGCATACTGCCTGGTAGCATCAGTCAATTGTTGGCTTACGCTGCTTAAGCTTTGTGCTGCTGCTTTTTGTTTTTTATCTAAAAGATCGACTTTAAAGCTTGCCCATGAGTAAACAAAAAAAAGCAGGACAAGAAAAACCAGCGCCAAAAAGACTATCATTCGCAAACCTATCCAGACTTTTATTTTTACCAGATCTGGATTGAGCAAGTTAATCTGCTGACTCACGCATCCTCCCGCAACGCTGCACCAACAACGGTAAATATACGAGATTGCAATGCCAAATCAACAAGCTGAGGCACTTGATCAAGATTAAAAACATCAGACAATTCAAAAGTTTCAACTTCTAATGATAGATTCTTTTTAAAAAACTTAACCAGCGCATCTCTTCCCTCAAAAGGCGCTACCACTAAACGATTTACAACTATCTGGGAAAACTGGCGCTCAAAATTATCCAAGGTGCGCTGTATTTCCAACACCAGGCTATCAAATAGTGCATCTCGTTTTTCTTTATTGCTATCCTGCAACTGGGCATCCGTAATATCAGCCTGACGTGACTGATACAACTCACCTCCGGCCGTAATTGTTAATAATGTGCCTTCTTCACTGAATGAAATCAAAGCCAACCCCAAGTTTGGCCTTTCCAACATCGCAGCAATATTGCGTTGTGAAGTCTCGGGAATATCAATAACTTCCAGGCCAGCTGAAGCATTATCTAAAAAACTTGAAATTCGCTCCTGAATGACTTGATTACGTGCAACTACAGCAAACATGAAGTGTTTACGTGAGCCAATCGCACTGTCAGGAAGCCCTAAAACATCGACTGTTGCATCTTCAACCGGAAAATCAATGATATCTTTAATGCTCCAGCGAACGGCCTGCTTCAATTCGGCTGCGGGAACATCAATGGCATCGATCTGGAGTAATTGATATTCGGCACGGTTCAATACAGCAATACAATGTTTTAGATCCAAACCGTAATTATGGACAAAAGCTTCAACTGCCGGAGCTGACTGCAAATTAAGTGTCTGATCAACCCACGCCTTTATTACTGGCTTAGAACCTTCCTGATGCTCGACATGCGCAAATTGAATATTGCCATTTAACGTTTTAAATGCCGCCCAGCCACCCTCTTTTTTATTTTTAAAGAAATGCATCAGTAATGTTTAATATTTGTCTTTTAAAGTCAGGTTGATTTGCAATTGATTGTTGCACACATAATAATCAGTGACAAGCCTTATAAGGCAGGGTCTTAACGCCAGCCTAAAACCGAAAATGTCATCTATTGTAGATGACAGGAAAAATTCCATTGTAAATGACATATACAACACTAATGCTGCGTTGTATCTGCCAATACCGAAATACGTCGCTCAACATAATTCGCACTGGACGCATCACCCGGGCATGTCGTACCTGTTGGAACATTACATGCGGTTGCGACAACTGAATACACCATCCCCATCCCGGCTTCCGATGGCGGTTGGCTTACCACTGCACAGCTTACAGTTACATACATAGCATCAATTTCACCGATATCAGTAGAAGGCGCACAAGATGGTGTTGCCTTAAGTGCATGATACAAACCCCACTCCGTGCCTGCGTGTGCAGCCTGATAGGCCTTGGCTCCCTGCACGTCAAGCGCAGAACCGGCATGCTGTATAGTTGACACTGTGGCCATGAAAGCACCCAGCCCGGCCAGCACAACCAGCAGGAAGATGGCTGAGACAAGCGCGAAACCATTCTCGGATTTATGGCACATTATCAATATGCACCTCATGATATAAACTGACGGTCTCGCCGGACATGGTTAATTCCAGGCGCATTGTGAGTTGACCGTTTCTTTGATGCACTGCAGGTGTATAAGTAAAACTACAGGCGCTTACATTGGCAACCACCACATCCCCGCTAGCCGGGCAGCTCGCCAATGGACTCAATGCTGTGTTTGTTAGCGCTCTTGTTGACCGAAACAGCTTGCCATCCGCACATGAATACACCATCGAATGATTGGGAATCACATGAAAACGCCTGGCAGGTGACTCCAGCGGGAACTTGTTATTTGTTGCAAGCTGAATATTACTTGCGGATGAACCGCCAGCAATAGAGGCACGATTGGAGCCAACCGCTTCATAGGCATCAGCGCCAGCAATGCCCAGATTATAAATAGCGACATATTCATTTCCGGCAAATGCAGGCATGTTGTTACCGGCAAGCACATCAAAAGAGCCATCTGCGACAGAAAAATCCAAAGCATCGCCGGTGCCAGATTCGCTCTTTTCAAAGCGGTAACGTCCCCCTGCCTTCGCAGGTAAAAATTCAAAACAGGCATCACCTCCAGCTGTCCGTATGCTATTTGGCAGCGCGGTACGCACATCCCGCGTCATGCGCCGCAATGCAGTATCTGCAGCATCGGTGAGATCGGCACGAAGCACACTGTCGATATAGCTATCCACAGGGGACCTAATGAATATCGATATCATGCCAGCAATAACACCGGTTATTACGATGGTAATGATCGCCTCAACCAGGGTAAAGCCGCGTATTTTCGGCTTATTCATAATTAGCCCTGTATCCAGTCAGCTCAATCGGATCACCATCCACGGTGACAGATACCGTTACTTTTTTAATATCGCCAGCCGGTATTCCCAAAGCAGAAGATGCGTCTACAGTAATATCTAAAGTATAGTTTTCCAATCCGCTTACTGGCGATCCATCCAGTGTAGTGATACCGACCTGATGGTACCCGGCATAATCACTTACATCATCAAACTGCAGGCGATCCGTGCCTGAATAACCGCCTGCGCTGAAATCTTTGGCAAGTATTTCATCCAGCAGGGCCTCAGCGATCGATATAGACTGCTTACGAATAACAGGGTCGCCGCTGCCCTTTACCGCTGTACTAAAGACCGACAGTATCCCCAACACCCCCACGGATACTACAATGATAAAAACAACCAGTTCAATTAGCGTAAAGCCATGCTGGCGCTTCATTCTATATACCCCGTTTCTGGAACCACGGTAATATTTGGCTGATCGCTAATGGTAATGATTGCTGCAGTGCCCGGCACTCCAGGTGAGCTTATCATCCGTCCCAGTGGATCAAAAATCAATCGCGCTGTGTTAGCTGCAATTGCGACACCTGCCGGCGCGCACACCTGATTGCTTTCTGCGCAGCTAGCGCCAGGTGAAGGTAAGGCAATAGCACTATCGCAGGAAATGCTGGTCTTGCCCTCAGGCACAGCAACATCTCGGCTAATAGCAACAACACCCGTACCGGCATTGATATCTACACATACAAAACGCCTGCTGCCCACAGCAATATGCCTCGCATGCTGCAAGACAGACTTCACCGCATCATGAAAGCCGCGCTCTTCAAAGACCTTACCTGAAAACCTGGGAAGTACCATGACTGACAGAATACCGAAAACCATGATGACGATTATTAATTCGATCATGGTAAATCCTGCATTACGACTGCAAGCCTGATTTTTATCAGCACCTGACATCATCAGTACATTTCCCTGCGATGAATAACCTTATCGGATTTTGATCTATACACACCAAAGGTAGCGCGTCCCTTAGGGTTGCCAACCGCCCCGGTCCAGTTGTATCGCAGCCATGATGGCACTGTTGCTGTTACATCGATAGATCCGGCATGACCGGCACCTGGAGCTTTTAGCCAAAGATTAAAATTACCGGCAAACCCTGTCACGCCAACCTCTTTGTATTGCCGGCCGGCAGGTGCAGCCGAGGCGCAACCCATACCACTATTGCCAGGTGCAGTACCAGTATCCCACACACAGCTGTTCGCAGTGATATCCGGCGTGCCTACTGCGGTAAAAGTTAAAGTTGCATCAGTGCAATTATCCGCAATGTTAGGTTGCCAGCCACTGACCGCATCTTTCCAATATTGTGCACTCATGCTCATGGCAAGATCCAGCAACTCCGAACCAAAAGCATTCAATATCCGCGCCCGGCCAGCGCGTATCTGGCTGGTAGCCTCCAGTAATGAAGCAATGCCGTCACCGGCAACAGTTTCCTCTGCATGCAGCTTAATCGTAGCCGGTGCATGAATAACCGGAGTAAATGTGTAAGTAAGATTATTGTTGGTATAAACGCCATTAATAAATGCAGCAGCAGCGACATCGGTGACCGAAAGCGCACCGCCTGCAACCGAATTAGCATCACTCAGTGAGAATGCCTTGCCATATACACCACTGTAATTTTGCGTAAGCCCTGTCACACCGGTCCCACCCAAGGTAAAAGCTGAAACCTTGAATGTGTTAAACGGCTGGGCAGAATATGTAAACTCACTGCCGGTTGCGCCACAACCATTGACCAGCGAAGTTTCATAATGATTAGGAATAAATCGCCCCAGAGATACGGCGATATTATTGCCGATGTGGCAGCCATACTTACCGCCAATCAGTACATCCGATAAATTGTTATCATTTGTGGTATCGGTAATGCAGTCACCGGCTATGCTATCTACTGCGGTAAATGCCTCATCGCGATAAGCGCCTGCCGCCAGATAAACATAACCCACCTCGCTATAGGTAGAGTTAGTGGCACCGGCATTAACAGTGAATGACGCTGGCGTGAGCACACCTACCACGCCGCCAATCTGCACCGTATCCGCCTGCGTTGGCGTCTGTGCTGTTAGTTTACTTACATCCAACACCAGACTTCCTGCATAGTTAGCGACAGGACTCGTACTCGCACTCAAACTGAAATTATTGCCGGCCTTGATTGCCGGTGCAGCGGTGATGGATGGCGGTGCTGCTGTGGCACTGGTTGATAAAGTAATTACGCTGGGACGTATCGCAAAATTATCTGTTGAGCATGAGGTAATCGGTGTGCTGGTATCGCGTAAGCGCACACGCACATTGCTGGAGGCATTTGGGTAATTAAACGCATAGGTTTTTCGGCCATTATCCTGGTTGGTACCATTACCGGTAAAGGTATAAGAACCTACCGTCTGCAATAAAGTCATCGCCGCGCAACTAGTACTGCTGCCACCATCTACCAACTCAATGATAACGGTCTTTTGATACTTGGTATTAACAGTGCCATCAGCATTCAATGCCAGCAGGTCCAAATTAAAACCTTGTGCCGCCAGTTTTGTAAGGATATGAGTAGCCGGAACTGCGGCCACTTCAACCGCATCAAGCGCAGCCGCAGGAGTAGACGGCACAATAGTGACGCTAACCGATGCTAAATTATTAGTGAGATTTGTATCATAGCTGGTGCTGCTAACAAGCGCTGTATTGGTGTATGTACCCAGCACAAGCGGACTTGCAGTTATCGTCAGCGTCGCAGATGTACCACTCGCCAGCGTGCCAATCGTCCAGACACCGGCAATATAACTGCCAACGGAAGCAGAGCTACTTACATAAGCTAGCCCTGCCGGCAGTACGTCAGCCACAACAACGCCAGAGGCACTATTGCCACTGGCAGCAGAATTGTTGACTGTGATGGTAAATACAACCGGCTCATCGATTTCTATCGAACTGGCATTCACACTTTTACTGATATTTAAATCCACCGCACCAGCCGGCGCGCATTTGGAGTTTGTAGCAGTGTCAACCCAATCACCAAGACCATCCGGGATGCGGTTTAAATAAAAATTATTGGGGTGTACAAACAAATCAGTAGTAGCACCAGGGAAAGGGCAAGCACTGATGGGGGCGTATGGATAATAGTCTTCGCCTGCGGTGATTGGCAATCCTTTACCGCGTGAACGCACAATATCTACAACATTACCGCTCGCATCGAACAGCACAGCATCCATGTTGTTGTCCGCCAGGTTGTTTGTGAAGTCTGCGGTTTGGTACTCGGTCGCGGCACAAGCAGAAAATGGAGCAGCAACATCCGTAAATTGATTCTTAGTAGTATAAAGTCGTATTTTCCAACCAGTGAGGGAGACCAATGGATTTATTCTTTTAATTTCGATGTAATTATTGTTGTTAAAAAAACTAACTTCATTCAACGTCACACTGCCGATATAAAGTGAGCAAGTATTAGCTGCAAAAGCCTGCTGCTGCGTTAAGCCCAATAGCAAGGTGACAAATAGCGCATGCATCATAGAGCGAATAAACAGGATATGACGATGGCAGCTCACGCTTTAACAATCCTTTTCAAAAACCATACTGACATTCATTTTACATAAATATTTGTATAGAAAACATGTAAAACATTTTGAATATAAAAAGCCCCGCCACTCTTGAAGTGACGGGGCTTTTTATTAATTCCCAAGACCGGACTAAACTCTAACTTGCAGATTCCTATTTGCGGCTTTAGTTTGCGGCGCCAATCGCACCATAAGTAGCTGTATATACAGTAGCGATACCTTTATTTAAAGTACAGGTAACAGAGGTTCCGTTAGTAGTTGAAGGTGAATCTGCTGTCAGATAATAGGCTGTATCTGATGCGACAATACCTAATGTTAATGGCGGATTCAACAACAACCCAACGTCCGAACATTTTGCAACCGCAGCACACTTACCAGCTGTTACAGTGTTCTTTTTAATTGAGCAGCCACCGTAATTAATAGCCGATGCTGAATTCAGCCCACCGGCAACGCCATCAATCGCGGCTTGCTCAGCGTCGTCAGTCAAATCGATAAATTTTGGCATTGCAGTGGCCGCAAGAATACCTAAAATAACAATCACTACGATCAATTCGATTAATGTAAAACCTTTTTGATTTTGTTGCATCAGTTTTCCCTAAATTAGATACAAGTTTAGATACAAGTTAGAACCGCTATTCATCTGACACGAGCGCCAAATTAATATATATATTTGACTCGGCATCCAAATTTTTCTGTTTATCGATATTAATCTTGCTGACTACTCGAAAACGCTTTTCATGATACGCCGTGCTTACTATCCTTAATAAATTATAGTCGTGATTATATCTATAAACAAGCTCTCCCCTGCCTAAATCAAAATACCAGCTATTTATCCTGATGGCATGGTATTCAGGATTAACAATCTCGCCTAAATAATTATCAGGAACTTTATTCAACCAGAGAATCGGATTTTTACGTAATAATTTTGGAAATTCATGGGTTCTATGTTCAAACATCATATTTGAAACTTCTACTTGCAACCCGGTGCGAATATTGGAAATGGTCATTTCCATCGCTACTTTTTCTGATTCCATCTGCACGTATAAAACCCGTTGCAGGAACAACCCTATAAAAATAATAAAAAGGGTTATCGAAATAACCAGCTCAAATAAACTAAAACCAAGTGAGCGACTTTTCATAACCTATAGAACAAAAATTAGCGATGTAAAAGTTACGGCATCAAAAATTAACTCTAGCAACAGCATTTTCTTTTCTTGAGTACTTTCATTGATTATTTTCCTTGATTACTTTCTAAGCGCGACTCTACCCAAATCCCACATCGGCAGGAATATCCCAAGCGCCAGTATTAATACAAGAATACCCAGGAACACAATCATGATTGGTTCAACCTGCTCACCTAGCGTCTTGATTTCATATTCAACATCACTTTGGTACATATCAGCAATCTCCTGCATTTGATCATCAAGAGAGCCAGACTCCTCACCCACTGAAATCATCTGTAACACCATTGGGGTAAAAACACCACTCGCACTAGCTGCCCGATACACACTTTCACCACGCTCGACTGCCAGACGCATCTGATTTATTTTGGCTGCCAAATAATCATTATCAGCCGTCTCCGCGATTAGTGACATCGCCTGGACAATAGGAACGCCGCTTTTATATGACAAGGCAAAACTTCTAGCAAAGCGCGCCAAAGTGGCCTTACGCACAATCTTTCCTGCAATAGGCAATTTAAGCTTGAGCCTATCCCACTCGTAGCGCCCTGCTTTTGTCATGAGTAATGACTTAACGCCATAGATCAAACCTATCAGTAACATTAAAAATATAGGCCAGCTATTCACAGTGAAATTTGAAAAGCCAATCAGAACTCTTGTCATCAATGGCAAGTCCTGCCCAAACCGTACAAATATCTTGGCAAATGCAGGTATAACAAATATATTGACGATAACGATTGCGATAAACATCGCGGTCATTACAAAACTTGGATACCTGAGCGCAGATTTGATCTTATCGCGCATGAATTTTTCAAACTCGAGATGATGAAACATGCCCAGAAAAACAGTTTCGAGCATGCCGGTACCCTCGCCTACCCGCATCATGCTTACATAAAAAGAAGAGAAAACTTTAGGATGATCTCGCATAGCTACTGATAGCTCATGACCCGAATCCAGACTCTTGTGAAGGTCACCGATTACATTTGCCAGCGCTTTGTTCTCGGTGGATAATTTCAGGCCCGCCAGCGCTCTCATGATGGGGATACCGGCTTTAAGCAATGAATACATTTGCCGACTGAACAACATGATATCTGTTTGCTGTATTTTTTCTGCAAACAATCCTTCTAGCGATATTTTGTGAAAATCCAGTGTAAATTTACTTGGTCGATGCAGGCTAATATCAACCGGCGTAACCCCGGTTTGAAGCAAGCTCTCAGCAACTGTCCCACTGCTTTTACTCTCAAGCAGCCCTTTGACTAACTCACCTTGAGCATTACGCCCTCTGTAGGAAAATAAAGGCATATGCTTAACCGTTTGCAGATGCAGGGATTAAAAATGATTCACACATGGTATGGCAGTTTCCAGCTGATATGTCATCAAAATATAGCGTATCAAAGATCTTCAAAGTCATAGCTGATGCGCATCGCTTCCGATATTGTGGTGCGTTTGCTTAGTATCAGATCCACCGCATATTTACGCATGGTTTTACCAACCATCTGCTCACGCGCTAATTTGTTAAAATCAGCCTGATCTTCCTTATTGGCGGCTTCCACCAGCTCTTTACTCATAACCAGTAATTCATAAACCCCGACCCGCCCCTGATATCCGCTGCCATTGCAGCCGACACAGCCAGCCCCTTGCACATATTCATGCTGATCCAAAGTTTCACCCAATTCATATTTAAGCCAATCCCGCTCAAAAGGCAAAGGCGTGTATGGCTGCGCACAACGGTCACATACGACGCGTACCAGCCGCTGCGCCACCACCGCCAGCAAAGACATCGATACCATATAGCGCGGAATCTCCATGTCATATAACCGCGCCGGAGAGCTGATTGCATCATTGGTGTGCAGCGTGGAGAGCACCATATGACCTGTCATCGCTGCTCTTAAACCAATCTGCGCTGTTTCATGATCGCGCATTTCACCTATCAGAATAATATCCGGGTCTTGCCGTAACGTAGAACGTAACACACGTGAAAAACCCAGTTCAATCTTCTCATTCACCTGTACCTGATTGATACCGGGCAGGCGATACTCAACCGGGTCTTCCACGGTGATGATTTTATTCTCGACAGTATTTAATTCTGAAAGCGCTGCATACAGTGTTGTGGTTTTACCAGAACCGGTTGGCCCGGTAACCAGCACCAAGCCGTTTGGCCGTCGAATCAGTTTGCGGAAACGATCCAGCATCTGCGGCGGCATGCCTAATTTCTCCAGTGTAAACGAGGCTGCATTCTGAATGAGTAACCGCATGACAACAGATTCGCCATACTGCGTGGGCATGGTGGAAATACGCACATCCACGGCCCACTTACGCACCTTGACAGCAAAGCGTCCGTCTTGGGGCAGGCGTTTTTCAGAAATATCAAGGTTAGACATCAGCTTGAGTCTTAATGCTAAAGCTGATGCGATTTTTAAATCTGCCTCAGTCTGCATGTGCATCACGCCATCGATACGAAAGCGTATCTGCAGTTTATGTTCCTGCGGTTCAATATGGATATCAGAAGCCCTGATCTGAACTGCATCTTCAAATACAGTCTGCAACAACCTGACCACAGGCGCCTCATCAATGCCGGCGTCAGCTTCAAGACGGGAAAAATCGATTGCACTATCACCCAAGTCCTGATCCAGCTCACGCGCCAAGCTGCTGATCTCTTCAGTACGACGGTAGGTTTGATCAACAATCTGCAATAGCAGACTCTCTGAAACAACCGCAAGTTGAATCTGTTTTTGCAAGGCATGCAATATCTCATCATAGGCAAACAGATCCGTTGGATCTGCCATACCTACCAGATAACCGTCGACACGCTCTTCCAACACAATAGCTCGAAAACGCCGGGCTAGAGCTTCCGGCAACTTACGCACCACTTCAGGTTTGAAATTAAAATTCTTGAGTTCAATAAAAGGGATTTGTAACTGCTTAGCCAACGCCTCTGAAATCTGCGTTTCGGTCACCAGCTTGCCTTCAACAATAATGCGCCCCAGCTTACGCCCCGAAAGCTCCTGCTCCAGCAGTGCATGCTCCAACTGCTCTTCAGTCAGCAAACCTTGCTCAACCAAAACTTCACCTAATCGAATTTTTTTAGGACGCACCATACTCAAGCCTCAGCAACCATATAGACTCCAAACACTTTTAACTATCTCTTGAAAAGCATGGTATTAGGTTCTTGATAAACGTGCAAGCGCACCTGCAGCAGGCATTGCATCAACAATTAACTCGCTTCTTTATAATTAAAGCAATGTTAATCACATGCCCAGAAACGCTATGCTAAAATAGCGACTCGTAAAATCAATCATAAATGTCATGGCAATCTCAATTAAAAACCAACAAGATATCGAAAAAATGCGCATTGCGGGCAAGCTGGCTGCAGAGGTGCTTGATTTTATAACGCCACACGTTGTGCATGGCGTAACTACAGATGAACTGGATAAGCTTTGCCACGATTACATCGTTGACGTGCAAAAGGCCATTCCGGCCCCGCTCAATTACGCACCGGATGGCCACAGACCCTATCCAAAGTCCATTTGTACGTCTATCAATCAGCAGATATGCCATGGCGTACCTAGTGACAAGGTGCTCAAGAACGGCGACATCGTCAACATCGACATTACCGTAATCAAAGATGGTTATCATGGTGACACCAGCCGCATGTTTTGTGTTGGCGACCCATCAATACAAGCCAAACGCTTGTGCGACATTACCTATCAGGCAATGTGGATTGGCATCTCCAAGGTAAAAGCAGGTGCAACATTAGGTGACATTGGACATGCCATTCAGGTATTTGCTGAAAAAAGCGGCTACAGCGTAGTGCGTGAGTTTTGCGGTCATGGTATTGGCAAGGTGTTTCATGAAGACCCGCAAGTGCTGCATTATGGTAAGCCGGGTACCGGCCTTAAACTACAGGCTGGTATGATGTTTACAATTGAGCCTATGATCAATGCCGGCAAACGTGATATCAAACAAATGCCTGATGGATGGACTATTGTGACCAAAGATCGCAGTTTATCTGCACAATGGGAACATACGATTCTGGTGACAGAAACCGGCTATGAAATCATGACCTTATCTGATGGCACCCCACCTCCACCAGACTTTATTTTAAAAAACTAAATTCTTAACAACATTCCTTAACAATATTCATGGCGTAGTGATAATTTAGATTTAACATCGGCGATATATCATGCAGCCTAACAAAATTACCAAAACCAATAATAACGATAAAGATAATTTTTTATTGTTAAAAAAAAACCTGCAGGATGGTTTTTTAGCGTTAAAGCTTAACTTTGCTAAAAACCCAAACATCACCTATCTATTCAAGCAGCACTGCAAATTAATAGACAAGTTGCTAGTGCAACTTTGGGCAGAATTGCATGTAGATGCATCATGTTGCCTGATTGCGGTCGGCGGCTATGGTCGTGGTGAATTGTATCCGCACTCGGATATTGATCTGCTCATACTTGTGCCTGAACAGTCTCAGGACAACACTAAATTATCTCGTGAAATAGAACTCCTGATTGGCTCAATGTGGGATTTGGGGCTAAATGTTGGACACAGTGTCCGTAGTTTGAGCGAATGTATCATTGAGGCCCAAAAAGACATTACCGTACAAACCAATCTGCTTGAATCAAGGTTGCTATCTGGTGATGGAGCGCTATACCAGCAATTTTTGAAAGATGCACATAAACTCGCTGACCCCACAGCTTTTTTTGAAGCAAAAATCAAAGAGCAAGACCAACGTTATGCCAAATATAACGACACCGCCTACAATCTGGAACCTAATATCAAAGAAAGCCCGGGAGGTTTACGTGACCTGCACATGATTGCATGGCTAGCGCGCACTTTGAATTTGAACTCCAACTCACGCTCTGGTGGCAATATCTGGAACCTGTTAACCAGACACCATGTCATTTCTGCAAAAGAAGCAAGACTAATCCGCTTCCATGAAAAAAAATTACAGTTCATACGTATTCACTTGCATTTCTTGAGCAATCGCAGAGAAGACCGCCTGCTGTTTGACTTTCAAAATGAAATAGCTGCCACACTTGGTTACACCAACAACTCGCGCAAACGCGCCAGCGAACAACTAATGCAAACGTATTATCGCAGCGTCAAGTTTATTGAATTAATAAACGAGATTTTGCTTAAACAATTCAAGCGGATGCTTTCTACAACGCCAACCGTCATCCTCCCGATCAATGCCCGTTTCGAGGCACACGACCAATTACTGGAAGCCAAAAACGCAAACTTGCTGCAGCAACAGCCCTCTGCCATTTTTGAAGCGTTCCTGCTACTTCAGCAAAAACCTGAGCTTATCGGCATGGGAGCAACATTGCTACGCAATCTGCAACGGGTTAAGAATCTGGTGAATCGCGATTTCAGGAATGATCCGCAGAACAAACGACACTTTATGGAAATACTATCGCAAGCAAACGGTGTCAATCATGCGCTGCGTGCAATGAATCGCTATGGAATTTTAGGCAGTTACATCCCTGCTTTCAAAAGAATCACCGGGCAGATGCAGCATGACCTGTTTCACGTTTATACCGTTGATGAACATATCCTCAACGTATTGGCTAATTTACGCCGATTTTCCAAAGTTGAATTAAAACATGAGTTTCCATTATGTAACCGGCTGTTTGCTGAATTTGACGCACCATATTTATTGTATTTAGCCGCCATATTCCATGACATAGCCAAGGGTAGAAATGGCGACCACTCAGAACTGGGAAAAGTTGATGCTGCCAGATTCTGTAAATCACATGGCCTGCCCAAGGCTGATAGCGAACTGGTAGCATGGTTGGTGGAGTCGCATCTGAAAATGTCAGCAACCGCGCAAAAAGCTGATTTGTCTGACCCCAGTGTCATTGAATCTTTTGCGCACCTAGTACAAAACGAACGCAGACTAAACGCGCTTTACCTGCTGACTGTAGCTGATATTCGTGCAACCAGCCCACATATCTGGAACGCCTGGAAAGCACGCCTGCTTGAAAACCTGCTGCATGAAACCAAACGTGCACTGGCAGACCCGGTATTCCATGCTAAACAAACTATCACCAAACGCATTGCGGAAGCATCCGAAAAGCTGACCAGATTTGGCATTAGCCCCCAAACATACCAGCACATGTGGCAACAGTTTGGTGAAAGTTATTTTGTGCGCCATGAAACTGACGAAATCGCCTGGCACAGCCGCTTGCTGACTCCGCATTTAAACAGCGCGGTGCCGATAGTACGCGCCAGATTGAGCCCCTATGGTGATGGCATACAGGTCATGATTTACACGAAAGATCAAAACGATATATTCGCCAGAATCTGTAATTTCTTCGACCGCATGGGCTATAACATCGCTGAAGCTAAAATTTACACGACAAACCATGCCTATGCGCTAGACAGTTTTATCGTTCTAGATCAATCAGATAAATCAGTAAGTTATAGTGGATTATTGAAATTTATTGAATCAAAACTCACCAGTCAACTTGATGAGAATATCAGGCTGGAATCCCCATTGCAGGGACGCATCAGCCGTCAGGTCAAACATATGCCGCTACAGGCACAGGTTACCATTACTGAAGAGTCTGATAACAATAACCATGTAGTCAACATGATAGCCAATGACAGGCCAGGATTACTGGCAACAGTTGCCCAACAATTTCTGGAACATGACGTTGAACTGCGTAATGCAAAAATCAATACGCTGGGGAATCGTGTTGAAGACACATTCCTTATCTCAGCGAGAAATGGCGAAAAACTTGATGTTCAGCACATAAAACAACTTCAGCAATCACTGCTTAAGAACATTTAGCCAGTTGAGCAGCAGCCAAAACCTCCAGCCTGGAACACTCAACTTGAAACGCTCAACCTAGCTGATAGTGTTTACGTAATGTTTTTTTAACATTCCATGTACAGGACATCCCTGCCGGAAAAGTAACCAAGTCTCCTGCAGAAAAATTAACCGGCTCGCCGCCATTAGGTGTTACCGTCACCTCACCTTCAAGAATATAAGCGATTTCCTGCGTACCGAAACTCCACGGAAATATAGATACTTCTTTAGACCAGGTTGGCCAACGCGTTACACCCAAAGCAGCTAGTTTTTCTGGACTTGGTTTTTCTACGATGATTTTGCTCATTTTGAACTCCAGTTCACAACATGCTCAAATTATAGATATACAGACACACTTACTATATACGAACACAATAAAAAAGCCCCGATTACTCAGGGCTTGATTTTAGCTTTATACACTAAATTGCAATTATGAGTGCTTGTAGTGTTTTTTCAATTGTTTAGTTACTTCCCAGTTTGATTTCAAACCTTTTGGGAAAACAACAAAATCACCAGCTTTAACAACAACAGTCTCACCACCTTGTGGAGTAACGCGAATTTCGCCTTCCAAAACATAAGCGCTTTCTGTCATGCTGAAGTCAAGTGGAAATTTTGAAGGGGCACAATCCCAAATAGACCAGCTAGAAACACCTAATTCCTTCAATTTCTCTTCTGACGGGTTATGGTCAATAATGATTTGGCTCATTGCTTTATCCTTAAAAATTTAATCACTACAAAAAAAATGCCGCTGATAAAAGCGACATTTAAATTCTGGCGGAAGAGGTGAGATTCGAACTCACGGTGGGCGTGAACCCACGACAGTTTTCAAGACTGTAGCATTAAACCGCTCTGCCACTCTTCCAGTCTGAATCGCTACGTTTGTAGCGAAGGCCGCATTATAGCAACAAATTAATCATCTTGGAAATCCTGATTTGGAAAAAAAACATCAGTAAAGCCAAAATCTTTTAAATTACCAATGCGCATTGGGTACAAAATACCATCCAGATGATCACATTCGTGCTGTACCACGCGCGCATGAAACCCACTTACCAGTCTGTCTATTTTATTTCCATACTGATCAAAGCCTGCATAATGCAAACGCTCGTAGCGTGGCACTATGCCGCGCATACCGGGTACTGACAGACACCCTTCCCAGCCATCTTCCATAACAGTGCCAACTGGAGTGAGTGTTGGATTGATTAACACCGTATATGGAACCATATCAGCATCTGGATAACGTGGATTTATAGAACCGTCAGAATCTTTTTGCCCGAATATCACCACACGCTGACTGACACCAATCTGCGGTGCAGCAATGCCAGCGCCGTTCATATGCTTCATGGTATCGTCCATATTCTGAATCAGCGCATGCAGTTCAGGCGTATCAAACTTATCTATAAGCTTAGCTTTTAAAAGCAGAAACGGGTCACCCATGCGCAAAACTTCTTTAATCGCCATATTCAGGCCTTTTGCTTAATAAATACAAAATTACAAATTCAAGATTAATAGTTATTTTCTGTTTATTGGACAGTAATTCTGCGTCATCATTTGACCGATAATATTGCGTATACGCAATAGCGTTACATTTAAATTCAAAATCACTTCTTCATAATCAATCGCATGCAAGCTGTCACCGCGTCCCGCCGCGTAATTAGCCACGGGGCAAATTGCCGCATAACTGATGCCCAACTCACGTGCTAACGCCGCTTCCGGCATGCCTGTCATTCCGACTATTGTTGCACCATCGCGATCCAGACGATCTATCTCTGCAGCAGTTTCCAAACGAGGCCCCTGCGTGGCGGCATAAACACCGTTATTAACTACCTTTTCACCAATTTCCAGTGCTGCCTGCGCAATTTTTGAGCGTAATTTATTGCAATAAGGCTCAGTAAAATCAATATGTTTTACCGGGTTGCTAATGCCATCATGGTAGGTATTTTGCCGGCCATTGGTGTAGTCTATAATCTGGTGTGGCAAGGCAATCGTCCCAGGGGCCAGTTCCGGGTGTATACCACCTACTGTGGCAACCGCAGCAATCTCGGTTACGCCCTGTAAATGCAGAGCGTAAATATTAGCGCGGTAATTCACTTCATGCGGAGGAATCGTGTGCCCAGTACCATGACGCGCAAGAAAGATCACCTCGCCACCGCATATTTCACCAAAAATCAATGGTTGCGATGGCTCACCATAGGGCGTACGCACAATTACGCGCTTTTTAACACGCAGATCCTCTAACTCAGTTAAACCGGTACCGCCAATAATCGCTAACATATGTACTTTCCTAGATGGTTAGCTTTTATTTTAACAAAGCTTTGCCATTATATTTAATAAAAATTACACTGGCCATTGCCCAAAGTGGCTTGATTTTAGCTGCAAAAAACAACCCTGTTTATGGCATACTCACACCATGACGCAAAATCATTCAAAATCACAGCTCAAGCCAGCAAACATAGCACTCCAAAGCATGAGTCATGCAGCCAGTCATTACGAAAATTTCCCGGTTGCATCTGTGTTTTTACCTAAACAATTACGCGAGCCGATTGCGCTAATTTACAGTTTTGCCAGGCAAGCTGATGACTTTGCCGATGAAGGTGATTTAACAATTGAACAGCGCTTAAACCTTCTGGATGGGTTTCGCGACGAACTCAATTTGCTGCAAGCTTATATCAAACCGAAAACTGCATTTTTTGTGGCATTAGGCCAGATGATTAAAGCAAAAAAACTGCCACTAGCTCCATTTCATGATCTTTTAGATGCATTTAGCCAGGATGTTACTAAAACACGCTACCAGAACTACCACGAGGTACTGAATTACTGTCAGCGCTCAGCCAATCCTATCGGCAGGTTATTATTGCAACTCTACGAGGCTGCAACACCTGAAAATATTGAATTGTCTGATAACATCTGCAGCGCGCTGCAAATCATCAATTTTCTGCAGGACATCGCCATTGATTTCAAGAAAAATGAAGGCAAACAGCGTATCTACATGTGCCAGGATGAGCTAGCTAGATTTGGTATCAACGAACAGCAGATTCAGGCTTATGTAAATGCCACACAAACCGTAGACACACACTGGCAGCAATTCATGCACTTTAATCTTCAGCGTGTACAAACCCTGCTTCTAGCTGGCAAACCGCTAGGGCATATTTTAAAAGGCCGTATCGGCTTTGAAATGCGGATGATTATTGCAGGCGGTGAGCGCATCATCACAAAAATCGGCAATGTAAATGGTGATATTTTCAAACACAGGCCAACACTAAACCATGGTGACTGGCTGCTGATATTGTTAAAAGCACTATTCAAGATTTAATACGGATTAAAATTTAATACATACAGAATAAAAACTTGAGTAATTACCAACATGACACCAAAGCAATATTGCCAACAAAAAACAGCTGCTAGCGGTTCCAGCTTTTATTACAGCTTTATATTTTTACCTAAACAGAAACGTGAAGCCATCACTGCGCTTTACGCCTTTTGCCGTGAAGTTGATGATGTAGTCGATGAATGTACTGAACTCAAAGTTGCGCAGGTAAAACTTGCCTGGTGGAAAGATGAAATCAAGAACCTCTATCTAGGAAAACCGATACACCCGGTAACAAAAGCATTACAGCCTGTTATTCACACTTTTCACTTAACTGAAGAGCATTTTCAGGAAATCATAGATGGCATGGAAATGGACCTGAATTTCAACCGCTATGAAGACTTCAAGCAATTACAGCTTTATTGTTATCGGGTAGCCAGCGTGGTTGGCATATTATCGGCTCAAATATTTGGTTTTAATAATCGAAAAACCCTCAAATTTGCACATGATTTAGGCCTAGCATTTCAACTCACCAATATCATCAGAGATGTTGGTGAAGATGCACGCAGAAACCGCATCTACATTCCATTGGATGACCTTGCCACGTTTGGCGTGACTGAAGAAGACATCCTGTGTAGCCGTGAATCAGATGCCGTCAGGAAGTTATTGGAGTTCCAAATCGAGCGTGCTGAAAGCTATTACGACCGAGCTTTGCATGAACTGCCCAATGAAGATAAAAAAAGCCAGCGTGTTGGCCTGATGATGGCCGCTATTTATCGTACACTATTGCGCGAAATCAAAGCCGGAAGTGCTGAAAAAGTATTAAATGCCCGCATATCACTTGGTTCGCTACGCAAGTTCTGGTTAGCGTTTCAAACTTGGCTTAAGCTTTTATAAGCGCTCTTTCAAGGTTCAATAAGTACTATGCATAAATCCCATGTGGCTATAATCGGCGGTGGTTGCGCTGGCCTCAGTACGGCAGTATCTTTAGTGGATCGCGGATACGCCGTGACAGTGTTTGATGCCAGCTCACAACTCGGCGGACGGGCGCGTACCGTAGCAGTTGAAACAAGCGGACTGTTGCATTTACTGGACAACGGGCAGCACATTTTACTGGGGGCTTATCAAGAAACTCTGGCTTTACTTAAAAAGGTTGGCGTCAACAGGAAACAGGTCTTTCTACGCCTGCCCTTGCAAATTAACATGCAATCAAGCTCGGCACAGTCAGCCTTCTCATTAAAATCGATTAATTTCTTACCCGCTCCATTCAACCTGCTATTCGGCTTCCTGCTCTGCAAAGGGCTGAAAATGTCTGAACGGCTTACCGCGTTAACATTCATGCGGCATCTCAAAGCAAGCAATTATCAGGTTAGCAATGACATGTCTTTAGCGCTATTTTTAATCCAGCATAAACAAACACGCAACTTAATCAAGTTCCTGTGGGAGCCGCTTTGTCTTGCAGCCTTAAATACACCAATAGATAAAGCCAGTACGCGTATATTCCTGAATGTATTGCGTGATACTTTTTCAGGCAAAAAAAGCAACTCCAACTTCTTACTACCCCGCCTGGATTTATCACAAATCATCTCGGAACCTTTATCAAATTACATTCAGTCTAAAGGCGGTGTAATTAGGCTCAATCAGCGCATACGCCAGATTCAGGTTAAAAATAACGGCTTTAGTCTCGAAACCAGTAGTGGAAAACTAGATTTCAGTCACGTAGTGATTGCAGTTTCACCGGCAAATATAGAAAAACTGTTGGCGCCATTACCTAAACTTAAACACGAGCTTGAACAGACAAAAACTTATCAATATCAGCCGATTTACACTATCTATTTGCAATACCCGCCAGATACTCAACTGCCATCCGTGATGTCAGGGCTAAGTGGAACGATAGGTCAGTGGGTGTTTGATAGAGGCCAACTATGTGATCAAAAAAATCTATTGTCAGTCGTGGTCAGCGCAGAAGGTAAACATCAAAAACTAACACAGGACGAATTGGCATTCAGAATTGCAAAAGAGCTGCAGCACGCATACCCGCATTTAACCAAACCGCTATGGCATAAAGTAATTGCAGAAAAGCGGGCAACCTTTGCCTGCGTTCCCAATCTGCCTCGTCCAACCAATAGAACGTCGCAGCCCAACCTATTCCTAGCGGGTGATTATACTTATCCTGATTATCCGGCAACCATAGAAGCTGCCGTCAGAAGCGGCATTTATTGCGCGAACCTGATTGATAATGCTTAAAGCAATTTGAATCAATTGCTGCGTAGGTAATTCAACGCTTGTTCCAAACGCTCAACGCCGATTACTTCGATACCTTCAATAGGCTGCTTTGGTGCATTTGCTTTGGGAACAATGGCCTTGGTAAAACCAAGCTTTGCGGCCTCTTTTAAACGTACCAGGCCACCTTGGACCGGACGCACTTCTCCAGCCAAACCAACTTCACCAAATACTATAAGTTTATTATCTAATGGTTTGTTTTTTAAAGAAGAAACAATAGATAAAAGCACTGCCAAATCTACTGCCGGTTCACCGATTTTCACGCCACCTACCGCATTGATAAACACATCCTGATCAAAACAAGGGATACCTGCATGGCGATGCAATACCGCCAGCAACATTGCCAGACGATTTTGTTCCAAGCCTACGCAAAGCCGTTTAGGGTTGGGTGCATGCGCTTCGTCTACCAGCGCCTGAATTTCTATCAATAACGGACGCGTACCCTCTTGTGTGACGGTAATGCAGGAACCTGCCACTTGCTCGCTATGGTGTGATAAAAACAATGCAGATGGATTAGTCACCTCACGCAAGCCTTTTTCAGTCATAGCAAATACGCCCAACTCATTCACCGCACCGAAACGATTTTTGAACGCGCGAATCAATCGGAAGCTGGAATTGGGATCGCCTTCAAAATACAGCACCGTATCTACGATATGTTCCAAAACGCGAGGACCTGCCAAAGATCCCTCTTTGGTGACGTGGCCTACCAAAATGACGGTAATGCCCATTTGCTTAGCTAGCCTGGTGAGCTGTGCAGAACACTCGCGCACTTGCGCTACCGAACCAGGGGCTGATTGTAATGCTTCGGAATAAACGGTTTGAATAGAATCAATCACGGCGATATCAGGCTTGTGCGCCTGCAAGGTAGCCAGAATTTTTTCCAGATTAATTTCCGCCAGCAAATCTATCGGGCTAGCATCCAAGCCCAGGCGTTTGGCACGCATAGCAATCTGCTGCGCAGATTCCTCGCCACTGACATAAATGGCTTTACGCGGCTTTGGCTTGGTCATCGCACCAATATGACACAAGGTTTGTAGCAGTAAGGTGGATTTACCAATGCCGGGATCGCCACCTATGAGCACTACCCCGCCTGACACCAGGCCACCGCCCAGCACCCGGTCAAACTCGCTCACGCCGGTAGGCTGACGCGGCACTTCAGCTGCTTCCACATCGGCCAGTTTCTGCAAGGTGCTGCTTTGCGCAACGCCATCAAACTTATTGGCATAGCGATTAGTGGTCGCTGTTTCAGCAATACTTTCTACCAAAGTATTCCAGGCCAAGCAGCTTGGGCATTGCCCCTGCCATTTCGGCTCCTGCGCACCACATTCCGTACAGGAATAAATTGTTTTAGCTTTTGCCATTAATCGACCATTTTAATTTGTACGCGGGGTGAAACTGCACACAGCAACTCATACCCTACCGTATCAGCAGCCTCCGCCACATCATCTACCGCTATCTGCTTGCCCCATAACTCGACCGGGCTACCTATATCAGCCTCTACTATGTCACTAATATCACAGAACAGCATATCCATAGACACGCGCCCCAGTGTTCTTGTTACTTTGCCTGATACCGCAATTGGTGCGCCATGTGGATGCTGACTACCTAGTAAACCAGCATGCCTTGGGTAGCCATCGGCATAACCACAGGCAACCACGCCGATACGCGTTGTTTTTTCGGCTGTGAAACGGTTGCCGTAACCTATGCTTTGCCCGGCTTCAATAGTTTGCACTGCAATAATTTCGCTATTTAACTGCATAGCAGGTCTTAATCCAAAATCTGCTGCAGAAACACCACTCACGGTAGTTGCTCCATAGAGCATAATGCCGGGACGCACCCAGTCAGCCTGAAGATTCGAATAGCGCAAAATCGCTGCTGAGTTTGCCATGGATACTGGCTGCTTTAAACCCTGAATGGTTTTCTGAAACAATGCTAATGGCGCTTCTATACCTGGGGCTTTATCTGCCGTTGCAAAGTGTGTCATTAAGGTAATGCCGGAAACGTTATGGCAAGACTTTAAACCATTGAATGCTGAAATATAGTTCTCAGGCGTAAAACCTAAACGGTTCATGCCAGTATTCATTTTAAGGTGAACGTGAACCGGTTTTACTAATTCAGCATTCAACAGCATATTCAGTTGTTGCGCTGAATGCACCACCACGTCAAGGTTATAACTTGCGACAGATGCCAGTTCCTGATGATGAAAAACACCTTCCAGCAATAAAATTGTTTGCTTAAATCCGGCTTCACGTAAAACAAGCGCTTCGTTTACGCCCAATACAGCAAAGCCATCTGCCGCTTTCAAGCTGTGAGCAACATTCAATAAACCGTGGCCATAACCATTGGCTTTAACCACCGCCATGATTTTTGAATCAGGCGCATGCTGCTTTACTACGGCTAAATTATGCTGCAAAGCACTTTGGGAAATGGTCGCTACGATGGGACGCATGGCTAAAACCTAATATTCATCAGACATGTGCCCAGAACCTGCAAAATTCTCAAAGCGAGTATGCTGACCCAGGAATGTCAGTCGTACACGGCCGATTGGACCATTACGTTGTTTACCAATAATGATCTCGGCAGTGCCTTTATCAGGGCTATCCGGGTTGTAAACTTCATCACGATAAATGAACAGAATAACGTCAGCATCCTGCTCAATAGCACCGGATTCGCGCAAGTCACTCATCACCGGACGTTTATCCGGGCGTTGCTCCACGCTGCGGTTAAGCTGTGACAGTGCAATTACCGGCACATCCAGTTCTTTGGCTAAAGCCTTCAAAGAACGGGAGATTTCTGAAATCTCTGTAGCACGGTTCTCACCCTGCTTACCGGCTGGTGCTGCCATCAATTGCAGGTAGTCGACTACAATCAAACCCAACTTACCTGTCTGACGATGTAAACGGCGCGCTCTGGCACGCACGTCAAAGCTGCTTAAACCTGCCCCCTCATCAATAAAGATAGGCGCTTCATTCAGCTTACCCAAAGCGGTGGTAAGTTTTTCCCAATCTTCATCTTCCAGACGACCGGTACGCATACGGTGCTGATCCAAGCGCCCTACCGAACCGATCATACGCATCGCGAGCTGTGTACCTGCCATCTCCATTGAGAACACAGCAACTGGCAAGCCGCTATCCAGCGCCACATTTTCGGCGATATTTAACGAGAATGCCGTTTTACCCATAGAAGGCCGGCCGGCAACGATGATAAGGTCACCGCCCTGCAAGCCTGAGGTCATGGAATCCAGATCAGCAAAGCCGGTTGGAATACCCGTCACGTCAGATTGATTATCACGTGAGAATAACTGGTCAATACGATCAGCCACCTGTGGCAGCAATACTTTAATGTCAGTAAAACCTTCGGAGCTTTTTTTACCGCCTTCGGCAATCTGGAATATCTTGGCCTCAGCTTCATCCAGCAGCTGCTGCGCATCACGGCCGTTCGGCATGTAGGCACTTTCGGCAATGCCGGAACCCACAATCACCAATTGGCGCATCACAAAACGTTCATGCACAATCTCCGCATAGCGGCGAATATTAGCTGCCGTTGGTGTGTTCTGTGCCAATGCGCCAAGATAGGCGATACCGCCTACACTTGAGAGTTCGGCTGAGTTTTCCAGGGACTCAGCCACGGTGACAATGTCAGCTGGCTTGTTGTGCTCAATCAGCTTGGATATATGCTGGAATATCAGTTTGTGGTCATGGCGGTAAAAATCTTTGGCACTCAAAATATCGGCCACTTTATCAAGCGCTTCATTTTCAAGTAACAGACCGCCAATGACGGATTGCTCGGCTTCTACCGAATGTGGAGGGGTTTTTAGTGCGTCTAGTTGTTCATCAGTCATGGCGCTAATTATACTCAATTAAAAGCCACGCCAAAAATAAAAAAGGCTACCGAAGTAGCCTTTTTTATTTTACTAATATATCGAAATATATTTAGTTAATTACGCCTCTGCAACCACTGTTACAGTGATATCAACTACCACGTCGTGATGCAATGCAACTGATACTGAATGGTCACCGATTGTTTTCAGTGGGCCATTTGGTAAGCGGATAGCCGCTTTAACCACTTCATGACCTGCAGCAACCAATGCTTCAGCGATGTCGCCGTTAGTAACAGAACCGAACAAACGGCCATCAACACCAGCTTTTTGTGTGATTGTCACAACGAAACCAGCCAATTTCTCGCCACGTGCTTGCGCAGCAGCCAAAATAGCAGCTTGTTGTTTTTCCAACTCAACACGGCGTGCAGCGAACTCAGCTTTGTTAGCTTCAGTAGCGCGTTTTGCTTTGCCTTGTGGAATCAAAAAGTTACGGCCGAAACCATCTTTAACTTTAACTACGTCGCCCAACCCACCAAGGTTGCCAACTTTTTCTAATAAAATAACTTGCATAGTTTTCTCCTTAGCCTGGGTGCTTGTCAGTGTATGGTAACAAAGCCAAGAAACGTGCGCGTTTAACCGCTGATGTTAATTGACGTTGATAACGTGCTTTAGTACCCGTCATACGTGCTGGGATGATTTTTGCATTTTCCGAGATGAAATCTTTTAACAGATCAACATCTTTGTAATCTACTTCTTTAATGCCTTCTGCTGAAAAACGGCAGTAACGGCGGCGTTTATACATATCTCTTGCCATTTTAAACTCCTAAACTTTTTAGTTTATGTAAGCTGTGCTTACATAGTTTTTATATCGTTAATATGCATGACCAGTTGTGTGCTTTTAAGGCTGCGTCTGGCTAAAAATCCCTGAGCAGTAATTTGCGCTCCTGGTTTTAAACCTTTTAATGCCAACTCTCCCAAGAGAACAGCATTCACTTCACATTCTACTTTTCGCTTCATGCCAGCTTCTGTTTGTTCTGAAGCATGTCGCAAAATAACACTTAACAACGGTATGCCTGCTGGTGTGTAGCGTAGCGGCTCAATTTGAACCACTTCAGCCTGAAGCACCAGCTTATTCAATTAAGCTGCAGCTGCCTCTGTAGGAGCAGCTGGGGCTGGAGCTGCATCTTTACTCAACACTGATTTAGATTTCTCTTCTTTCATCATTGGTGAAGGTGCAGTAACAGCAGTTTTAGTAGCCATTGTTAAATGACGCAATACAGCATCATTGAACTTGAAGCCATGCTCTAACTCTTCTAAAACTGTTTGGTTGCATTCGATATTCATCAACACGTAGTGTGCTTTGTGAATTTTTTGGATTGGGTAAGCCAATTGACGACGACCCCAGTCTTCTAAACGGTGAATTGCACCGCCGTTGCTGGTGATCAGTGCGCGGTAGCGCTCGATCATCGCAGGCACTTGCTCGCTTTGGTCCGGATGGACGATAAATACTACTTCATAATGTCTCATAGACACTCCTTTTGGATAAAAGCCACCTGCTTACATGCAGTGTGACAAGGTAAAAAAATGCTTGCAGAACACATTGGTTCAAGCAAGCGCGGGATTATAGTCAAAACCGCTGCACTAATCAAATTATATTTAATAAAATCAATTGTTTTGGTTTGCGAGATACGTCGAGTGCAACCTATACTTAACGTTTGATCTCGCAATCATCACCTTCGCAACAAATGGTAATTAAGAAGGCGCACACATTAATCCAAGCCAAGAAGACGCTTAGCTCCTTCGAACATCAACTTTCTGCTTTCAGGTGAACCTGCAACCTTCTTGATTACTTGCACAATCCGATTTTTGGCTAGATTTGCCCACATGCCTTTAGAATATTGCGTTGCATCACCCTTAATGATATCGAAATCTCTCTTGATCTCGTTGAGTAAACCCTGAGTAATTTTATGTTCCACGCTAAGCTTTACGAATTCAGCATACAGAGCATCAAATTTCTCGTTGATTTTTTGAACCTCCTCGTCCGATATTTGCTCGTCTGGATTCTGAATATGCTCATTAATGTGTTGTTCAAACTGACGCTTTAAGTCATCAATATCCTTGTAAATAGGAATCTTGGTCTTTAAGTCAGACCTGATATTTTCGCACCACCTTTGAATTCTGTTTATACAGAAATCAAACGATTCAAACCGATTTTCCTCAACTCGCTTGTAATCACCAGGACATTCAACTGTGGCAGGAACCCTCACGCTATCAGAATATGCCGCTATCGTAGCAGCAACTCCTCTCGCTTTTTGGGCTTCCGTAATATGAAAGTAGTAGTCATTATTATGGGCAAACTTGATTTTTGCCAAGACACTTCCTGTATTCGGAAACTCGATAACAAAGTCATCTACAGAAAATATATTATTGTCTAGTACGTCATATATCGACTTCATCGTCGATACTTTTAGCTGACTCATAAAAACCCCTTGTAATACCCTCTAATGTTTGAAGCCTAGTAGGGTTAGCCTACTAGGCTATGTTTTTCGCTTTAACAATATACGCACATGTGAACATATCAACAATTAACGCCATCAAACCAAATCTGGCATTTCTGCACCGTAGAACTTGATTCTGAGTTTTTTTAGCTGATCCCTGAAATCAGCAGCTTTTTCAAACTCAAGATTTTTGGCGGCATCGTGCATGGCTTTTTCGAGGCGTTTCATTTCTTTGGTGATTTGTTTTTCACTTAGAGACTCATAATTAGCCTGATCCTGTAGCGCCTTACGTTCACGCAGCGCTTCATCTTTATCATAAACGCCATCAATAATGTCTTTAATGCGCTTGGTTACGCCTTTTGGCACAATGCCATGTGCTTCGTTAAACGCCCGCTGCACGCCTCTTCTACGCTCGGTTTCATCCATTGCCAGCTTCATGCTACGTGTGATTTTATTAGCATAAAAAATCACCTGACCATTCAGGTTACGTGCGGCACGGCCTGCGGTTTGAATCAAACTGCGCTCGGAACGTAAGAAGCCTTCCTTGTCAGCATCCAATACCGCCACCAATGAAACTTCAGGAATGTCTAAACCTTCACGCAATAAGTTAATGCCAACCAGCACATCAAATTCGCCCAAGCGTAAATCACGGATAATTTCTACACGCTCAACTGTATCAATATCGCTGTGCAGGTATCTGGTTTTAACGCCATGCTCACTTAAATAATCGGTTAAATCTTCTGCCATGCGCTTGGTTAGCGTCGTTGCCAGCACGCGCTCACCAATATCTACGCGTTTATTAATCTCACCCAGCAAATCATCAACCTGCGTATCTGCCGGTTTAACAATGATTTCAGGGTCTATCAAGCCCGTTGGGCGAGCAATCATCTCAACCACTTGTTGTTGATGGTTTTTCTCATAGTCTGCGGGAGTTGCCGATACAAACACGCACTGACGCATGATGCGCTCAAACTCTTCAAACTTGAGCGGGCGGTTATCCAGTGCAGAAGGCAGTCGCCAGCCGTAATCCACCAGATTCTCTTTACGCGAACGGTCGCCTTTGTACATACCGCCAACCTGCGGCACAGTCACATGGCTTTCATCAATAATCATTAGCGCATTATCCGGCAGGTAATCAATCAGCGTCGGCGGCGGGTCGCCCGGGTTGCGGCCAGACAAATGGCGTGAGTAGTTCTCAATGCCTTTGCAAAAACCGATTTCATTCAACATTTCCAGATCAAAACGTGTGCGTTGCTCAATACGCGCGGCCTCTACCAGTTTGTTGTTCTTGATGTAAAAATCTACACGGTCTTTAAGCTCGTGCTTAATTTTTTCCATAGCGCGAATCGTGGTCTCACGCGGCGTCACGTAGTGGCTCGATGGGTAAACCGTGTAACGTGGAATCTTGTTGAAAATTTGCCCAGTAAGCGGGTCGAATAAGGTAATTGATTCAACTTCATCATCAAACATAGAGATGCGCACGGCTGTTTCATTATTTTCTGCCGGAAAAACATCAATCACATCACCACGTACCCTGAATGTGCCGCGTGAAAAATCGAATTCATTACGGTCATACTGCATACCAACCAATCGCGTAATCATGTCACGCTGTGCAATTTTTTCACCCTGCGTTACGTGCAGAACCATGCCGTGGTAATCCACCGGGTCACCGATACCGTATATGGCTGAAACTGTGGCGACGATGATGCTGTCTTCACGCTCCAGCAAAGCTTTGGTTGCAGAAAGGCGCATCTGCTCGATATGCTCATTGATGCTGGAGTCTTTCTCAATAAACAAATCGCGAGACGGCACGTAGGCTTCAGGCTGGTAGTAATCGTAATAACTGACAAAATACTCAACCGAGTTATTAGGGAAAAACTCCCTGAACTCACTATACAACTGCGCAGCCAGCGTTTTATTAGGCGCCATAACAATGGCCGGGCGACCCGTGCGCGCGATTACATTAGCCATAGTAAAGGTTTTGCCGGAGCCGGTTACACCTAGCAGGGTCTGAAATTGCAAATTGTCATTGATACCCTGCGTCAGCTTTTCAATGGCCTGCGGTTGGTCTCCTGCCGGCGGAAACGGCTGATGAAGCTGATATTTGCTATTTGGAAAAGTAACGAACACGTTATGCTTTTTTGAAAAAATTAACTGCAAATTTTACCAGCAAAGCCGTTAAAACACCCTAGTTTTAAATTGTTGATTTAATTGCCGAATCATTATTCAGAACTTTTAGAGAGTATATGGAGTCATTTAGCTGAGAATCAAGTATTTAGGAATGTTGTCCGCAACGATTAAATTGCTGTTTTATTCTGAACTTAAACAAAAAAGCCAACACTTTGCTCTGGAGATTTATATGCGCGGATTTATTTTGCTAATACTCACGCTCAGTTATATACAGCCTGCATTAGCGCTTGATCAACAAAAAGTACTGGCATCACTTCAATCCGTAGTGATGATACGTGGCTATAACGACAAAGGCGGCGTTTCATATGGTTCTGGCGTAGTGGTCAGTGAAAACAAAGTAATTACCAATTGCCATATATTCCGCAGTACCAAGCAGCCTTGGATATCACGTGGTGAAGACAATTACACTATTACATCGGTGCAGGCTGACCGCTGGCATGATTTATGTCTCGTTGCGACTGAGGACCTGCCGCTTAAACCAGCGCCATTAGGTAAGGGCAATGAAATCAAGAGAGGCCAGGAAGTACTGGCCATCGGCCACTCTAACGGCGTACCGAACGCATTGACTTCAGCTGGCGTCATTAAAACCACTTATGAGTTTGATGGCGGCAGAGTGATTAGAAGCAGCGCTAAATTTTTAATGGGCGCAAGTGGCAGTGGCATTTTTGATCTGCAAGGCAATCTGCTGGGAATCAACACATTTAAAACACCAGGACGCCCCGCATACTTTTACTCACTGCCAATAGAATGGCTTGCCAATCTTGAAAAACTGCCAGTAGAAACAAAATTTCCAATTACCGGAAAAGCATTCTGGGAGGAAGAAGATAATAACAAACCATTCTTCATGCAGATTGCCATACCAGAGCTAAATAGTGACTGGCCCAAACTGGAACAAATTGCTGAAAAATGGCTCGCAATTGACCCAAAAAACACTGATGCCTGGTATGAGTTGGGTTTTGCCTATGAAAACTTAAGCAAGAATGACGAGGCTAAAAAGGCTTACCAGAAGTCTGTTGCACTGGATGCAAACAACACGGATTCATTAATCAGGCTTGGGATATTGGCGCAGTCGGCTGGTGATAAAGAAGGTGTACGCAATATCAATCTGGCACTCATGGGTATAAATAAAGAACTTGCAGAGGAATTCAGTCAGCTTATTGGCTGTGGAAGTAGCTGTTAAATAAATAGCGAATACCTGCGTAATCACATAAAAAAGCTTCAGATTTAGCCTAGTCATTTTTTATTTAATCAATATACCCATTAGCCGGATGTTTATTATTCCTATTCATGATTTTTATGCGTAAAATGTCGGATATTCAACCATTTGCATACAAATTGTTTTAAGGAAGCATATTTTGGCAACGTCATCAGCCTCTGCCGGTCAGGCAAACCCATCGTCAGTTTTATCATTACGCGTTCAGTCCATTAAAGAATCCCCTACTCTGGCTATTACAGCAAAAGCTGGTAAATATAAAGCTGAGGGGCGCGATATTATTGGTTTAGCTGCTGGTGAACCTGATTTTGATACACCGCAACATATCAAAGATGCCGCCAAAGCCGCAATAGATGCCGGCTTTACCAAATACACACCCGTAGCTGGTATTCCAGGGCTTAAAAAAGCTGTAGTTGCAAAATTCAAAAATGAAAACGGCTTTGACTATGCGTTGAACGAGGTTATCGTTGGCGTAGGCGGTAAGCAAACCATTTTCAATCTTTGTTTAGCTGTGCTGAATAAAGGTGATGAAGTTATCGTGCCTGCACCTTACTGGGTTTCTTATGCGGATATCGCACTGGTGGCTGAAGCGGTACCTGTAATTGTAGAGTGCGGCATTGAACAAGGCTTTAAACTGACACCGCAACAACTGGAAGCGGCAATCACACCAAAAACAAAATTATTTATGATTAACTCGCCTTCCAACCCGACAGGCGCGGTTTACACGCTGGATGAGTTAAAAGCTTTAGGTGACGTATTACTGAAACACCCACATGTATTGGTTGCTACTGATGATATGTATGAACACGTAAACCTTACCGGCAGCAAATTTTACAACATACTCAATGCGACACCGGCGTTGAAAGACCGTTGTATTGTGCTGAATGGTGTTTCCAAGGCTTATTCAATGACAGGCTGGCGTATAGGCTACGCAGCAGGCCCAGCTTACATTATCAAGGCGATGGAAATTCTACAGTCACAATCTACCAGCAACGCCACTTCAATTTCGCAGGTGGCCGCACAGGCTGCACTTGAAGGCTCACAGGATTGCATCAAACCGATGGTAACTGCCTTCCGCGAGCGTCATAAATATGTGGTTGACCGCTTTAACAGCATGCCCGGCTTAAGCTGTTTAATGGCTGGCGGCGCTTTCTACGCATTCCCGGATGCACGTGGCGCAATTGATAGCCTGTTCAAAGCTGGCAAAATCAAAGCAGCAAATGACATGGCTTTAGCAGAGTACTTTCTGGAAGAATTTGATGTAGCAGTGGTGCCAGGTTCAGCATTTGGTGCTGAAGGTTATTTCCGCATTTCATTTGCAACATCTATGGATAACTTGCGCAATGCGCTTGACCGCATTGAACGAGCGCTCAAATAAATCACGCGTTCAATTAGCTTCCAGGGCTTATTTCACAAGTTTATTTACTTTGAAATAAGCCCTTAAATTTATCTACTGCCCCGCCCGCTTTTATACCCAAGCTGGTACCTAGCCCCGGCCCTAGAATGGCAGTTCCAGCCACGGCGCCTGCCAGCGCGGCTTTTGTTGGCAACACTACCGGCTTGTCTACAGTGCCTGAGACTTGCAGTGGGATAGCAGCCAGACTAACGCCCTTTTTCAGAGCCACTTCTACAACGCCATCAAGTTCTTTATTCGGCTTCACTTTCACCTGCCCGGTTGCAGCTAACAAACCTGAACTGATTTTAATGTCGTGCAAACCATACTGCTTACCACGTACATTCAGCACGCCGGAAAATTCATCAAACTGAGTTTCTCCGCCGCTTTCCGTTTGTCTGGTTAGCAAACTTGCCAGCTTTACTAAATCCAGCCCGTGTAACACTCCGTTATTTACATTAAATCTGAAATCTGCATGTAAATTATCTGCCAATGCAGCAGCATCTTTTGCTGTAGCTGAAAAACTTCCACTGCCGGATAAGCCACCGCTCAAATAAACTTTTTTGCTTACCATCCGGCTGGGTTCCTTTACCGACAAATCACTAACCTTAAATTTGCCGTTCATGCGCCAATTCTTACCCCAAAACAGATTTGAATTACCGGTAACCTTACCGCCATACATAGTTATATCAATATTTGAAACCTGCAATTGCTCAGCCTTTAAACGCATCTCAAGCTTAGCCTTGTCAATCAACACCGGCAAACCGATTGGTGATATCCACTTTTCTGCATTTACTATGATTGAATGCTCATCGCCCTCGGGCATTACATTCGCTTGCATGTTGCCATCTGGCGTTTCAATCCTTGCGGAGGCCAACTTATTGGCGCTAGTTAAGTCAAGCTCCAGATTTAACATCGGCAGCTTCATATCAGGCCAATCAAGCTGCAATTCCTCTACAGTTATATGCTGAATATTAACAACACCTGACTCACTATCAGGCTCTGATTTTCTGGCAGAAAAAGCAGCCACAATATCCAAAGCCGATTTTTTGATCACAGGCCGCTTAACTTTTAAATCAATTACTTTGGTTTCAGAGAATATTGAACTTAAAGCTGGAACTACAGACATCTGTTCAACCTTGATTTCTTGCTGTTTGCCTATTATCACCCCGCTGACAAGCACTCTTGGAGTAGGTAACAGCATTAATTGACCAGAAGTAATCGTAACCGGCACACCAAGCTTATTACCGGCCATCTGCTCCGCTTCATTCAAGTAAGTTCTGACCGGAATCAAAAAAGGTAGAATAATCAACAAGCTAACTAAAACTAGAATTCCGATCCATATTTTTTTAGTTTTTTTCATAAAAATTCCCTAAATTTTAGCTAGTAGTGATTGACCAATCACCGCTCTGTAAGTATTATAGCGCCTTCACCGATTCCTCAATAGCTCAGTTGGTAGAGCGCCGGACTGTTAATCCGTAGGTCCCTGGTTCGAGCCCAGGTTGAGGAGCCAAATTCGAAGCCCTGCACTCATGCAGGGCTTTATTTCGAGTGATATACCGATTCCTCAATAGCTCAGTTGGTAGAGCGCCGGACTGTTAATCCGTAGGTCCCTGGTTCGAGCCCAGGTTGAGGAGCCAAACGAATATAAAAAAAAGCACTCAGCGAGTGCCTTTTTTATTGTCCTTGAGTAGGCGAATGATACGAATGGGCAGTGCCGACGGACACATCATACGCCCACAAAAACACTCCACATTACTTGATTTAACCAGCCAACTTATAACCAAGCTCCCTGAATAGTTTAATGCACGCATCAACCACCTGTGGGTCATAGTACACACCACGGTTACGCTCAATTTCTTCCAGCGCTGCATCCACACCCAGACTAGGACGATACGGCCGGTGCGACGTTATGGATTCCACCACATCCGCAACCGCAATGATCCGTGCTTCCAGCAATATCTCATCCCCTTTCAAGCCCTGCGGGTAGCCGGTGCCATCCAGTCGTTCATGATGCTGCAGCACGATCTGTGCGATTGGCCACGGGTAATCAACAGTCTTGAGTAGTTCATAGCCGTTGCGTGCGTGTTCTTTGATGAGCATGAATTCAATGTCGGTGAGGCCGCCGGGTTTGGACAGGATTTCAGCGGGGACT
>Ga0208120_100046_pt1 | contig 53489 bp, 60 predicted proteins | sample LakWasMet52_LOW8_2_FD_183888 | JGI IMG/M metagenome (GOLD analysis project Ga0208120, IMG submission 183888) | Freshwater sediment methanotrophic microbial communities from Lake Washington under simulated oxygen tension - Sediment Metagenome... | ecosystem: Environmental > Aquatic > Freshwater >...
GCCGCTCGCGGATTGCAGGCGCGATTTTGCCCCCCGAGCACTATACCAATGCCGGTAAAAACCTGCCTGTTTATGAGTACAACCCTACATTGTCCAGGCAGTTACTTGCAGAGGCCGGTGTGCAACTGCCGCTTAATCTGGTGTACAAGACATCAACTGATGCACAGCGGGTGCGTCTGGCTACAATACTGCAGGCGCAAATGGCACAGGCGGGCATCAACCTGGAGATTCGCAGCCTGGATTGGGGAACATTCTTTGAGGAGGTAAAAAAAGGCAACTTCCAGCTTTATGGTTTGACATGGGTGGGGATTAAAACGCCGGAAATATACAACAAAGCCTTCGGCTCGCAGCAGCTCCTGCCTAATGGCTTTAATCGCGGGCGTTATACAGATGAAGCGCTGGATTCATTATTGATGGCGGCAGATTGGCCAGCCGCTACCGCGCGTATCCATGAGCAGTTGCCTTATGTTCCGCTGTGGTATGAGGCACAATTTGCAGCTTTCAATAAAAGCATCACCAATTATGCCCCCAAACCCGATGGAAACTGGGATGATTTAGCGACTATCAAAAGGTCGGCTACAATAAGCAACCATGCACATTGAAATCTCTATTCCAGCCCAGACGCTGACCTTGTTTGATGACTTCGGTGCAGTCAAGGTTAAATACAAGGTGTCTACCGCAGCCAATGGCATTGGCTGCGAGAAAGATAGCGGCTGCACGCCGTTAGGCAGGCATGTCATTCGTGCCAAAATCGGTGCCGATGCGCCGGTCAATACCGTATTTATCGGGCGCAGGCCTACCGGTGAGATTCTGTCGCAGGAACTGGCTGCACAATACCCAGAACGGGACTGGATTCTGACACGTATATTGTGGCTGTCCGGCACTGAGCTTGGCAAAAACCGTCTGGGTAATGTGGATAGCATGCAGCGCTATATTTACATTCACGGCACACCCGATACCGAGCCGATGGGGCAGCCTTGTTCACATGGCTGTGTGCGTATGCGTAATCAGGATGTGGTTGAGTTGTTTGATCTGGTAGATGTTGGTACGCCAGTGTGTATCAGTGCGGATTAACCATATGTTCTTTCTACAGCGCCTGGTGCGTTTTTTTACGGTTATTTTTGGTGTATTACTGCTGACATTCCTGCTGATTCATTTAGTACCGGGTGATCCGGTAGAGGTCATGCTGGGCGAATCGGCAAGCAGTGCCGACCGAGAGGCGCTGCGCGCGGAGCTAGGTTTAAACCAGCCCTTATTGCAGCAATTCGGTAGTTATCTGAACAAGCTTGCGCACGCTGATTTCGGGCATTCCATTCACACCAAGGCATCAATTGCCGACTTGATCAAAACACGTTATCCGGCAACGCTGAAGCTTGCCCTGTTATCACTGCTTATTGGCCTGGTTATCGGTATTCCGCTGGGTATTTACAGCGCACTGAAAGCTGGGCATTGGCAGGATATTCTGGTGACTATCATTTCAGTTCGGTTATCCGCGATGCCGGCCTTCTGGCTGGGGCCGGTGTTGATGCTGATATTTGCCGTGTGGCTTGGCTGGTTGCCGGTAAGCGGCATGGAGTCCAATACGTCGATTATTTTGCCTGCGGTCACGCTGGGGTTTGGTTTGAGCGCGATACTCACGCGCATGACGCGCACCAGCCTGCTTGAAGTGTTGAATGATGATTACATCCGCACCGCGCGTGCCAAGGGTTTAACTGAGCGTGTGGTTATTCTGCGTCATGCCATGCGTGCAGCATTGCTGCCCATCATTACTATTGTCGGCTTGCAGATGGGTAGCTTGCTGGCAGGCGCGGTGATTACCGAAACCATATTCAGCTGGGATGGTATTGGCCGCCTGCTGGTGGAAAGTATCGAGAAACGCGATTATCCGGTGACACAGGCCTGTGTGCTGGTTGTCGCTTTAAGTTACGTGGTTGTGAATTTGTTTACTGATCTATTGTATAAACTGGCTGATCCCAGGGTGGGTACCGCCTGAACATGAAGTTATTTTCATACTCGATTTTAGGGTTGTGGCTGCTGGCAGTGCTGGCGGGCTATCTATTTAATTTAGACCCGAATGCGATTGACTTGAATGTGATTCTGCACGGGCCTAGTTTTAAACACTGGTTCGGCGCAGACGACCTGGGGCGTGATATTCTGGCGCGAATCTTGAGCGGTGTAGAGAAGTCTTTGCTGGTAGCGGTGACCGTTACTGTAATCACCATGGCTGTTGGTGTGCTGGTAGGCACGCTGGCCGGATTCTATGGCGGCAGGATTGATTCCGTGCTGATGCAAATTACAGATGTGTTTTTGGCATTTCCCGGTATTCTGTTAGCCATTGCATTTGCAGCGGTGCTAGGGCCGGGCTTGGCTAACCTGATTTTAGCTTTGTGCCTGACCGGCTGGGTAAGCTATGCGCGTTTGACTCGCGGACAAACTTTGAGTTTGTGTAACCGTCAGCATGTGCAGGCAGCCGAGTCTTTAGGTGCGGGTGTGCCGCGTTTACTGTTCCGGCATATACTGCCGCTCATGACCTCGATACTGGTGGTTGAGGCTACTTATAGCTTGGCAAGCGTGATGATAGCGGAAGCGAGCTTGTCGTTTCTGGGGCTAGGCATTCAGGCCCCGAATGCATCCTGGGGTGCGATGCTACGCGATGGGGTAAGGTTTATGCTGGTTGCGCCGCACTATGTATTGATTGTGGGAGCCTGTTTAATGAGTTTGATTTTAGCGATCAACTTGGGTGGCGATTATTTAAGAGATAAGTTGGACGTAAAGAGGGAGATTGAATGAGTTTAGGTCCGGTAATGATTGATGTAGTCGGTATAGAACTGACCGCCGACGATATTCGCCGTATACAGCATCCATTGGTTGGCGGTGTAATCCTGTTCAAGCGTAACTACCAGAACAATGCGCAGCTGCAAGCGCTCACAGCCAGCATTCATGCCGTACGCCAGCCGCCCCTGCTGATCGCGGTTGACCACGAGGGCGGACGTGTGCAGCGCTTCAGGGAGGGATTTACTAAAATTCCGCCTATGCGCGAGTTCGGAAAAATCTGGGATAACAATCCTAAACAGGCCAAAGAACTTGCCAAGCAGGCCGGCTGGATTTTAGGCGCAGAGCTGCGTGCGCATGGTGTGGATTTTAGTTTTACGCCGGTGCTGGATATGGATTATGGCGACAGCCTGGTGATTGGTGACCGTGCATTTCATTTGAATCCACAAGCGATTAATGATTTGGCGTTTGCCTTGATGCAGGGCTTGAAAAAAGCCGGCATGGCTGCGGTGGGTAAGCATTTTCCGGGGCATGGCTTTGTGGTGGCAGATTCCCATGTGAGTATGCCGGTGGATGAACGTGAATTTGACCAGATTGCACAACATGATATGCAGACGTTCAAAGCATTGATTGATGACGGCATTCCAGCGATTATGCCGGCGCATGTGATTTACTCTAAAGTGGATGACAAGCCAGCCGGTTTCTCGTCACGCTGGCTGCAAAAGATATTGCGTGAGCGCCTGGGGTTTAATGGTGTGATATTCAGCGATGATTTGAGTATGGAAGCCGCAACGGCAGGCGGTGATGTAACGACGCGCGCACTAGCGGCGCTGACTGCTGGCTGCGATATGGTGCTGTTGTGTAACCAGCCTACCATGGCTGATGAGTTGCTGGCTAACCTTAAATGGACGATTTCAGCGCAAAGTTTGAGCCGCCTGGCGCGTATGCATGGGCACAAACACCCACCTACAATGAATGTTCTACATGAGAGTGCTGAGTTTGTGGATGCGGTGCATCAGGTGGCGCAAGTGGGGGTTGTTGAAGGTGAATTATTTACCTAAAAGACCTTGCCTAGATTTTACTTGAAACTTATCGCTTTAACCGCTATCTTACACAGTGTAATTCTTATTACTTTAAGGAAATAACAATGTTTGACAACACTCCAGTTTTAGGCCGTTCAGAATCGGCTTTAGAAGCTACCAATAAAGTTCTGCGCAACACCTATGCGTTGTTGGGTTTAACCATGATTCCAACCGTTATCGGTGCATTCATAGGCATGAGTTTAAATTTTGCATTTGCGCAACAGCATCCGTTCATTTTCGCAATTGGCGCCATAGCTGTGATGTATGGCTTATTTGCGGCAATTAACGCAAACCGTAACAGCAGCTTCGGTGTTGTATTACTGTTAGGTTTAACGTTTTTACTTGGCCTGATGTTAGGCCCAATTCTTCAACACGCTTTGCACTTAAGTAATGGTGCGCAGATTGTTGGTTTGGCTGCTGCGGGTACCGGTATCATATTGTTTAGTCTGGCAAGTTTTGCCGCAACCAGCAAAAAAGATTTCAGCTTCATGAGTAAGTTTTTGTTGATTGGTATTGTTCTGTTGATTGTTGCATCGTTGGCTAATATCTTTTTACAAATTCCTGCAATGACACTTGCACTTTCAGGCGTTGGCGTTATTCTGTTCTCTGGTTTTATTCTGTATGACGTAAGTCGTATTGTGAATGGTGGTGAAACCAACTACATCATGGCAACATTAAGCTTGTACATGAGCATTTACAACCTGTTCACTAGCCTGTTGCAATTATTGATGGGTTTGATGGGTAGTGATGATTAATCAGCAGTTTGGTAACCATTAATAAAAAAACCCACTTTTGTGGGTTTTTTTATGGGTGTTATTTATTGAGATTGCTGAATAGTATTATTGCTGCTCAGTCAATTTAGCTTTCTTACGTCGTGCTGAAAAGAAGCTGGATAAAAGCGCACCGCATTGCTCTGCCAGTACGCCGCCGGAAATTTCCGTATGGTGGTTGAGTTTTGGTTCCGCCATTAGATTCACTACGCTACCGCAAGCACCGGTCTTGGGGTCGTTTGCGCCGTAAATCAGTTTTGCAATCCTTGCATGCTGAATCGCACCGGTACACATAGCGCAAGGTTCCAGCGTGACATATAAGGTGCAGTCTACCAGACGGTAGTTACCCAGATGCTGTGCGGCATCGCGCATGGCACGGATTTCAGCATGTGCGGTGGGATCGTGGCTGGTGATGGGGGCATTGCTGCCGCGCCCGATAATTACACCATCTTTTACTACAATCGCGCCCACGGGGACTTCTCCGGCTATTGCGGCTTGCTGCGCAAGGTCTAGTGCGATTAGCATAAAATCGTTATCGGTCATGGTGTGAAGTAGTAGATTACGTCAGGCGCTGCTTATGCATCAGGTAATTGCTTTTGGCTCCAGCGTATCAGTACATAGATGACGCCTAGTACAAACGCGCCGCCCACCCACACACCAACTTCGGAAAAAGTGGGGGATGCATCCTGCACCGGCATGACTATCAATTTGCGCAGAAACAGAACGAGCACAACTTCCACGAAGGTTTCAACCAGTAGTTTGCTGCCCTGCAGGTAGCGAATCTCTGCGGAGATAAGTGCGGATATTGACCATAGCAGCATCAGAGTACCCAGCGCGTGCAGAAAGCCATGCACCAGATTATGGGCATAAGCGGCTGCCTGTACATCTTTAAAGAATAACCAGGTAAACATGATGACTGATATAGCAAGTGCCAGGCCAATGATGATGTGTGCGAAGCCATTAAGCCAAAGCATCGCTTTGATGGCTATTCTGTTCAGGGGTGCGAATTCATCAGGTAGTTCGTTTTGAGTCATTGGTATAATCTTGGTTTTCTTAATCATTATTTTAGCTCACGTGTTTGCGGTTAAGGTGACCTATTTAAAGTATAAGGTCTTCTAAGTTAAGCTGTTGCAATTCCTTAATCAGCCATTGCTGTGCTTTGCCCCCGTTACTGCGCCATGCAAGAAAGCTGGTGACTTCTGGCTTAGGTTCTGCTACTGCTTTAATGACCAACTTACCCTCAGCCACATAGTGTTCTGCCAGTTTTCTGGGTAAGTAGCCTACGCCCAAGCCTGCAATTTGTGCTTGTAATTTTTCAAACATATCCGGTACTGTTAATACGTCCTGCCCTGATAATATTCCGGAAGTGCGCGGTGTCAAGTTGCGTGAACTGTCTGCGGCTGAAACTGAACGATAGCGCATGATGTCCTGATTTTGCAGTGGTTCCGGCAGCTTGGCAAGAGGGTGTTGTGGTGCTACCGCATAATGAAACTTAAGACTGCCCATGGGTTTTGCCGTGTAACCGGTTCCGGCGGGGGCATCGCCCGGCGCCCCCAGCGAAATATCAGCACGGCCGTTTAACAAGGCATCCCAGCCCCCACCATATACCTCGCGCAGCAATTTGATGCGGGTGCCGAAGTTCTGCGCATAAAAGCGCTCAAGAATTGGGTAGATTGCTCGAATGTCAAAAATATCACTAATGGCGATGCTGAGTTCGGTTTCCACGCCGTTGGCGACACGTTTAACGCGTAATTCAAGTTCGTTGGCGGCGCTTAATAGATTGCGGCCTTCTCGCAGCAATTCAGCCCCTGCTTCTGTAAGTTCAGCGCGGTGGCCGGTGCGGTTAAATAAACTTACACCTAAATCCTCTTCCAATTTGCGCACGGTATAAGTAACCGCAGAAGGCACACGAAACAGCGATTCAGCTGCTGCGGCAAAGCTGCCTTTGCGCGCAATTGCGTCCAGTACTTCTATAGATTCCAGTGATAAGCGCAGGCTCATGAATTCTTCATCAGTTTTTTTGAATGAAATTTGCAAAATTATTTGCTATTAGTTTACCGCTGATAAGCATAACATGCTTTAAATTATTCAATTAGCTTGAATAAGAAAGGATACAAAATGCACAATTTACAGGTTAGAAAAAGCACAGAGCGCGGTTATGCCAACCATGGCTGGTTGCAAAGCTATCATTCATTTTCGTTTGCGGAATACTTTGATAGAAAGCATATGCACTTTTCAGTGTTGCGCGTGATTAATGATGACATCATCGCTGCTGATCGCGGTTTTGGTATGCATCCACACCGTGATATGGAAATTGTGACTTACATGCTCGATGGTGAGCTACGCCACAGAGATAGTATCGGTAATGGCTCAGTGATTAAAGCTGGTGATGTGCAGCGTATGTCTGCGGGGAGCGGTATTGTGCATAGTGAATTTAATGCATCGAGTGAAACACCGGTACATTTATTGCAGATATGGATTATGCCGGACACTTTTGATATGACGCCAAGCTACGAAGAGCGGCATTTCACACGTGAAGAGAAACTTAATCGCTGGTGTTTGATTGCAGCTAAATACTCGGTTGATGGTGCATTGAAAGTTGAGCAGGATATGCAGCTCTATGCCAGTATAGTCGAGGTAGGTGAAGTGCTTAGCTATAACCTGCATGAGAATCGCAGCGCATATTTGCACATTGCGCGCGGTGATGTAGTAATTGGCGGTCAGTACTACAGCAATGGCGATGCCTTAATGTTAAATGGCGCACAGTCGTTGCATATCAAAGCCGCAGCAGAATCGGAAATACTGTTATTTGATTTGCCATTGCATCGTGAACTTGGTTCACCTAAACATTAATATTAGGAACTATTTAAAAGGAAACAATATGAAAACATTAAAATTAACTTTGCTAGCGGCAACATGGTTATTTTCAGGTGTCGCGATTGCTGCTCCTGAGATATACAACATTGATAATACGCACAGCTTTGCCAATTGGAGCTTGCGCCATGTGGTATCAAAAGCTTCGGGTACATTTACCGATATTACCGGTACCGTAACTGTGGATAGCACTAATCTTGCCAATTCATCCGTGGATGCAAAAATCAATGTATTGAGCGTAAACAGTGGCTACGCCAAACGTGATGCGCATATTAAGGAAAAAGACTATCTGGATGTGGCGAATTTTGCGGAAATGCGTTTTGTCAGCACCAAAATTGAGGCAAAAACCGCAACAGAAGGTGTGATGACCGGCAACTTTACACTGCACGGCGTGACTAAACAGATTAGTTTTCCATTCAAAGTGCTTGGTTTTGGCCTTGACCCATGGGGTGGCCAACGCAGCGGCTTTGAAGCACGCACTTCTATTAAGGCATCTGACTATGGCTTTGGTTGGAGTTTAAAACCTAACGCTCCGGTCGGTGATGATATTGAGGTTACATTGTTCATTGAAGGCGTAAAGCCAGCGCCTGAAAAAGCCAAAAAGTAGTTTCTGCGCCATGAGTTTTAATACATCAGCGAATTTTAATGTATCAACAGTCAGTACAAATGCCCGCGTATGCGGGTATTAGGCGTTAAATTTTAGTAGTTTAAAAATAATTTAAGATAATTAGGAGTAACTCATGTCATTAGATCTATTTAGCCCAGTCAAACTAGGCGCTATCAGCCTCAGTAATCGTATGGTGATGGCGCCGTTAACACGCAATCGCGCCGGTGACGGAGGTGTGCCGCAGGCAATCAATGTGACTTATTATAAGCAGCGCGCAAGTGCTGGCTTGATTATTACCGAAGCTACGCCAATTTCTGAGATGGCGCATGGTTACCCGTTATTGCCAGGCATTTATACTGATGCACAGATAGCAGGTTGGAAGAAAGTCACGGATGCCGTGCATGCCAAAGGCGGTAAGATCGTGATTCAGTTATGGCATGTGGGTCGCATTTCACATCCTAGCCTGTTGCCGAACAATGCGTTGCCGGTCGCGCCTTCAGCGATTAAACCGGCAGGCCAGGCATTTACCTATCAGGGCTTGGTGGATTATGTAGTACCACGCGCGCTGGCCGCGAGTGAGTTACCAGGCATCGTGGCCGATTATGTGCATGCAACAAAATCAGCATTAGCAGCTGGTTTTGATGGTGTGGAAGTGCATGCTGCCAATGGCTATTTGCTTGACCAGTTCTTGCGTGACGGCAGTAACAAGCGTACTGATAATTACGGCGGAAGTTTTGAAAACAGAACGCGTTTGTTGCTGGAAGTGACCAAAGCCGTAATACAAGCTGCAGGAGCCGATAAAGTAGGCGTGCGTCTTTCACCGGTGAATCCGTTTAATGATATGAATGATAGCAATCCGCAGGCGCTGTTTAATTATGTGGCTGATGTGCTAAGTCCATTTAATCTGGCGTATTTACACGTGGTTGAAGGTGGCATTCACGGCGGCGGCCTGGCTGATCCATTTGATTTCGCTGAATTTAGAAAACATTTCAAAGGCGCATATATAGCGAATCTGGCCTACGATAAAGCACGCGGCAATGCCGCAATTGCAAGTGGACATGCCGATGCGATTGCTTATGGTGTACCGTTTATCGCTAATCCGGATCTAGTGGAACGTTTTAGATCAGATGCGCCATTGAATGAAGCTGATTCAAGCTCATTCTATGGCGGTGATGAAAAGGGCTATACTGATTATCCATTTTTAAAGGCTTAAACCCATGCTAAAACCTGCTATTACTCAAGTTTCTATCGATAATACTATTGCTAATCGCTGGAGTGGTCGTACTTATGATGCTGCAAAAGCAGTGTCACATGCGCAGGTGATTGCTTTGCTGGAAGCGGCGCGCTGGGCGCCATCCTGCTTTGGTGATCAGCCTTGGCGTTTTGTGGTGTGGAATAAAGCATCCAATCCGCAAGCCTGGCAGCAAGCATTTGATTGCATCGTCCCCGGCAATCAGGCTTGGGTTAAGGATGCGCCAGTGCTGGTGCTGGTCTGTGCTGATACTTTATTTAGTCATAATCAGCAACCTAATCGCTGGGCACAGTATGACACTGGTGCTGCGGCAGAAAATCTCTGTTTGCAGGCTAGCGCGTTAGGTTTGATGGCACATCAGATGGGCGGCTTTGATGCAAATCTGACGCGTGAGAAATTTAATATTCCTGTGCAATATACGCCGATGGCTATGATTTCAGTAGGGCATCCAGCTGATGTTGCCACACTTGGCGGTGATGTTCTTGCACGTGAAACAGCGGAGCGCACACGTAAGCCTTTAACAGAGTTATTTTTTGATGCTACCTGGAATCAGCCTGTAAAAACCGTTGCTTGATACTAAAACTTAACGAACTATAAGGCTTCTGATAAACTGCTAGCTTCATTCAATTAAAGGCAATAATCATGGCAGTTGTAACACTTACCAAAGCTAATTTTAAAGAAACTATTGAGAATAATCCTTTCGTGATTGTTGACTTCTGGGCGGGGTGGTGTGATCCATGCGTTGCATTTACGCCAACTTTTGAGGCTGCGGCTGAGAAAAATCCAGACATCGTGTTTGGCATGGTAGATACCGAAGCGCACCCTGAGATTGGTGAGTACTTTGAAGTGAATCAGATTCCGGGCATGCTGATTATTCGCGAGCAAGCTGGTATACATGCGCAAGTGGGCGAGATCGGCGCACCTGCGCTTGATGAGTTGATTAAATGGGCGCGTGAGTTTGATATGACACCTGTGCGTGAGTACTACAAGCAGCAGGCTAAAGCAGCCAACTAAGTTTTGGCAGTAATTGATATAAAAAAAGCGGCTTTAATTAGCCGCTTTTTTTATGCCTAAAGCTAAAACATGAGTCGGCCTGAGCTGTATAGATGGTACAAATAATAAGCACCGACTGCCATCATGGCATACATGGGTATATCGCCGATTCCTCTGGATTGAGTTTTCTGCGGATTACTAATCCAGCGGTTCAACAGCCATAATCCTGAAAGCACTAATGCCGCCAGTAACATGTTTGTGGTGGAATTAAAGATGTCTCCCAGCAGTTTTGACAGCCAACCATCTTCACGGAACAATTCAAAGGCAACACCAAAAATGCCTATTAGCATTAAAACCAAACGTAGGATAGCCAGCAACACACTGAGCTTGCTTTCAGGTTTTATGTCGGCGTTTTTACTATATTTGTTAGGGTCTCTGGCCATAATCAAATCCCTTTTTTGCCTAATTAGTAGCTAAAAATTTGGCAGGATCAACTGATTTCCCCTGCTGGCGAATTTCGAAGTGTAATTTTACCGTGTTGCTGTCGGTGTCGCCCATTTCGGCAATTTTCTGACCGGCGCTTACTTGCTGACCTTCTTTAACTAGAATATTACTGTTGTTGGCGTATACAGACAGATACGTATTATTATGCTTCACAATTACCAGTTTTCCGTAACCGCGCAAATCAGAGCCACTGTAGATTACTTTACCAGGTGCAGCGGCCTGAATCGGCTGGCCTTTGTTTCCGGCAATATCAATACCCTTGTTGCCGCCATCGTTAAAGCCGGAAATCACTTTACCTTTCGTAGGCCAGGCCCAGCTTAAACTGCCTACAGTTTCTGTGCTGGCCTTGGTCTCAGCCTTGGTTTCTGGTTTTGTTTCTATTTTGGTTTCTTTAACTTCTTGTGCTGGTTTGGCTTCGATGGTTTTGGTTGCAGAGGGCGTTGCTGCCGCTACTGGCTTTGCCGCTGGTAACGGTGTTTTTAAGGCCGCATCACTATATGGTTCACGGATGGCTTTGGGTTCGTTTATGGCAATGACTGACGGTGTAGTGGCGGTATTGGTTGAAGTTGAAACTGTGTCGGTATTTATCGGATAGGTAACGACACCATCACTTTGCTCCTGTGCGGCTTTGGTTTCAGCAGTGTCTGCTGATTTATCCTTGAGTGCAGCTAGTTTAAGTGTCTGGCCAATTCTGATGACGTATGGTGCCTCGATATTATTAACGCGTGCAATATCCTTGTAATAGTAGCCATACTCCAGACCGATGCTGAACAGGGTATCGCCTTTTTTTACGGTATGCGTATCCGGGCGCCAGTCGCTGCCATTTTTAGCACTCGACGTTTTGGCTGAGGATTTGCTTGCTGTGTTCGATTTGTTTGCAGTACTTTGCGCTGAGCCGGGTTTGCTAACCGGTGTGCGGTCAATGACTGGTGCTGGTGCGGTGCTGCAGGCAATCAGCGTGCATGACATTAACGTAACTAAACAATATCGTAATACAGCCATATTTAACTGGTACCACCAAGTAAGGGGACGAATTTTACCGGCTCTAGCTTGGTCTGGCGGTATTCGGATTGGGAAACGCGCTCTACCAGATAGAGAATTTGTTCGTCAGTGCCTACGGGAATTACCAGCCGCCCATCAATCGCAAGTTGATCAAGCAGGTCTTGCGGGATATGGCTGGCAGCAGCGGTGACCATAATTGCATCAAACGGTGCGAGTTGCGGCAGCCCCAGATTGCCGTCGGCATGCCCCAGCTTGACATTGGTACATTTAAGTTCGCGTAAATGCCCGCGCGCTTTCATTACCAGCGGGCGTATACGCTCTACTGAATAGACTTCTTTCGCCAGTTTTGATAATACTGCGGTCTGGTAGCCGCAGCCGGTGCCGATTTCCAGCACTTTACCCAGTGATTTGCCATTGCGCAGCAGCTCAGACATACGCGCTACGATGTATGGCTGTGAGATGGTTTGACCAAAACCGATGGGTAAGGATACGTCTTCATAAGCGCGTATCGACAGTGCTTCATCTACAAAGATATGGCGTGGTGTGTTGCCGATAGCCGATAATACGATTTCATCCTTGATTCCCTGTTCGCGTAAACGCGACAACATGCGATCGCGCGTGCGTTGCGATGTCATGCCGATACCGGCCTGTGATGATCTGATGAGTGCCACTTTGTAAATTACCCAGTTTCGCTAGCTTTTAAGCCAGTCTTTAATGTCATTAAGTTGTTTATGGTTGGTTAAATCTACCTGTATCGGTGAAATTGAAACCTGATTGCTGGCAACTGCATGGAAGTCGGTACCTTCGCCGCCATCATTAGGTTGGCCGGCCGCACCGACCCAGTAAACAGTTTCATTGCGAGGAGTTTTTAGCTGAACCACCGGTTCTGCTTTGTGGCGTTTGCCCAAGCGTGTTACCACGCGCCCTTGTAATTCATCATATGGAATATCTGGCACATTTACGTTAAGTAGCGTAGGTGATAGAAAGCCGTTCTTCTGGTAATGCAGTAGCAGTTCCACGGCTACGCGGGCTGCGGTTTCAAAGTGAGTGGAGTTATGTTGCGACATGGAGATGGCAATTGAGGGGATGCCAAGTAGGTAGCCTTCCATGGCTGCCGCCACTGTACCTGAATAGATAGTGTCATCGCCCATGTTGGCACCGTCATTAATGCCGCTAATCACCATGTCTGGCAGAGCGTCCATCAAACCGGTCAGGGCGATATGCACGCAGTCTGTAGGTGTGCCATTCACGTAGAAAAAACCATTGGCAGCTTTTTTTACACTTAAAGGGCGGTCTAGCGTAAGTGAGTTACTTGCCCCGCTACGGTTGCGCTCTGGAGCGACAACGGTAATATCTGCAAATTTACTGATATGTTCGGCGAGAATATTCAGGCCAGGTGCAAAATAGCCGTCGTCATTGGAAAGCAGTATTTTCATACGTGACTTACTAACAGAGTTTTCATGGCTAAATTATAGTAGAAGAAGGCAGGTTTGGTGCGGGCTTGGCAATAAAAACTTGTAAGCCATAAATTTGCGTAACAAAATTATTTGCGTGTAAGTCGCGCATAAAATATCGCACAAGTGAAAAATGTTACGGACAGCACCACTTCAATTGCAGCAAGCTGTGCTGATAAGCCAGTATCTGACCATGCGCGAACTACGCCTTCAGTAAAGTACAGCAAAATGAACATGCACGACCACTGATAAGTGTAGCGTTTGCCACGTAGTACGCCGAATAAAGGCAGTAGTAGCGGCACTGCTTTTAGCATGAGTAGTGAACCACCGGGTTTTAACGGTGCCAATATGGTTTCCCAGGCTAACGCGAGCAGAATAAGCGCTAACAGGCTGATGGATGCGCCTAGTTGTAATTTCTGTTTCATGGTTTTGCCATATTAGCCATTGCTACCAATGCTGCTCTGGCAGATTGCGCATCATGTATCTGCTGCTCGAAGTCAAAGCGCAATATGTTTTTTTTATTTTCAGTGGAGGCTTCCACGTCAAAGCCGTCGCAATCAATTCCCAGCATTTGTGCATGCGTGGCATTAACTTTATGAAAGTGTTTGCAATAGTTGAGCAGGTTTTCTGTATGATCCGTGTTCATGTGCTCAATAATCGCAGATTCCTGATTTGCCAGAGGGGCGTTGTGCGTGCTAATGTCGCTGAACAGGTCGACATCAGTTAACCATGACATTTTACCAAAGCCGCCTATGTAACGTGCCTGATGAATATGGATGCGGTAAAATGCAAAATCGTGCATGTCAAAATAACTGGCTGCCTGCGGTAGATAGCGCAAATAACGTGCGCGTAATTCAGCATCTGTATCTTTATAGATTTTTGTGGCTTCGCCTAGCAGGGTGAGTCTGGCATTGGCCTGTAAATCTTCGGCGCCGGCAAATACCAGCAATGAAACTTTAGGGTTGGCTGCGATATTTTTGGTGTGTTCTGCAAGGTTGCTGATCAGTATCACCGGCTGGCAGTTATGGTCTAAAACGAATGGCGCTACCGAGCCGAACGGATAGCCCTCAAAGCGCACGGAATGGGTGGAGAGTATGCCGCTGTGTGTACTGCGCAGAAATCTTCTGGCTTCCAGATTTAAGTTCATGCGGACAATTTCAGTGCGGTTTCGGCCAGGCGTTTGCCCAGGGCCAGGCAAAGTTTTTTTTCATCTTCGGAAATCGGTTTGTCATCCATCGCACCGCCGATGTGGCTCGCACCGTAAGGCGTGCCGCCGGAGGTGGTGGCAGATAACGCAGACTCTGAATATGGCAGGCCCACAATTATCATGCCATGATGCAGCAATGGCAACATCATGGTGAGCAGGGTGCTTTCGTTACCACCGTGCATAGAGCCGCTGGAGGTAAAGACGGCAGCAGGTTTATTAATCAATGCGCCTTTCAGCCATAAGCCGGAAGTGCTATCTAGAAAATATTTCATTGGTGCCGCCATGTTGCCAAAGCGGGTAGGGCTGCCCAGCGCCAGACCGATACATTCTTGCAGATCCTGTAACTCTACGTATGGGTCGCCGCTGCTGGGGATTTCTGCCTCGGTTGCCTCGCAATTTGTTGATACTTTTGGTACGGTACGGATGCGCGCCTTAGCCCCAGCTACGCTTTCAATGCCGCGCGCAATCAGCTGTGCCATATTGCGTACGGCACCGCCTTGGGAGTAATAGAGTACCAGGATTTCGTTCATTTATTTATTGGTTTAGATTCTGTTTACCAGCTCAGTTGCCTTGCCGATATAAGTCGCCGGTGTTAGTGCGAGCAGATATTGTTTTGCATCGTTTGGAATTTTCAAGCCGCTAATAAACTCGTGCAATGAAACCTGATTAATGCCGCCTTTGCCGCGTGTAAGTTCTTTCAGTTGCTCGTAAGGGTTTTCAATGCCGTAACGGCGCATTACGGTCTGGATCGGTTCTGCCAGTACTTCCCAGCTGTTATTCAGGTCTTCTGCCAGGCGCGCCGGGTTCACTTCGAGCTTGTTAAGGCCGCGCAGGCATGAATCATAGCCCAGCAAGGTATAACCGAACGCTACGCCCATGTTGCGTAACACGGTTGAGTCGGTCAGGTCGCGCTGCCAGCGTGAGATAGGTAGTTTTTCAGCCATGTGACGCAATACTGCGTTTGCCAAGCCCAGATTACCTTCCGAGTTTTCAAAGTCGATTGGGTTAACCTTGTGCGGCATTGTGGATGAACCGATTTCACCGGCTTTTACTTTTTGCTTGAAGTAACCAACAGAAATGTAACCCCAGATGTCGCGGTTAATATCAATGAGGATGGTGTTGATGCGAGCCAGTGTGTCATATAGTTCAGCCATGTAATCGTGTGGCTCAATTTGGATGGTCATTGGATTGTAAGTCAGGCCTAGTGATTCAACGAATTTCTTGGCAAAGCTCTCCCAGTCAAAATGTGGGTAGGCAGATAAGTGCGCATTGAAGTTGCCAACAGCGCCGTTAATCTTGCCGAGGATTTCATTGCCGGCAAGCTGTTTTTGCTGGCGCTTCAAACGGTACACCACGTTGGCGAGTTCTTTGCCCATGGTAGTTGGTGAGGCTGTCTGGCCGTGTGTGCGTGACAACATAGGCTGGTCGGCCAACTGGTTTGACAGTTCAGTCAGACGCGCGATCAGGCTGTTTAAAAACGGCAGCATCACGCCATCACGTGCGGTTTTTAGCATCAGGCCGTGTGATAGGTTGTTGATGTCTTCAGAGGTGCAGGCGAAATGGATGAATTCGCTGGCTTTTTTGATTTCTGCATTGCCGTCGAATTTTTCTTTAAGCCAGTATTCCAGTGCCTTAACGTCGTGATTGGTACGCGCTTCAATTGCTTTAACCTGAGAAGCGTCATCTTCGTTAAAGTTGGTGATTGCTTCGTCGAGCTCCTTGATGGTTTCTGAGCTGAATGGGGCAATTTCAGTGAGTTCCAAAGCGCCAGAAAGTGCCTTCAGCCACTCAACTTCTACCCATGCTCGGTGTTTGATAAGTGCATATTCACTAAAGTAAGGGCGTAGTGCGTCTAGTTTTGATTGGTAGCGGCCATCCAATGGTGATAGCGCGTTAAGCGAAGTGAGTGACATAACTGATGCTTTCTGCAAAATACTATTTATAAACAATTCGCCATTTTAACTCATTTATTGCATTGACTATTTATACAAATGATAACTTTGGCAATAAAGCGTAAAATGCGTTTTAACGAATTAACACCCATTTATCGCACATGACGATCATCAAACAAGAAGATTTTATTCAAAGCGTTACCGATGCTTTGCAGTACATTTCGTACTATCACCCGGCAGATTATATTCATGCACTGGCTGAGGCTTATCAGCACGAAGAATCCCCAGCGGCGAAAGATGCAATTGCGCAAATTCTAACCAATTCACGTATGTGCGCGGAAGGTAAGCGTCCGCTATGTCAGGATACCGGCATTGTGATTGCGTTTGTAAAAGTAGGCATGAACGTGCATTTTGAAACTGCACTGTCACTGGAAGATATGGTGAACGAAGGTGTAAAGCGCGCCTATATGCTGCCAGAAAATAAATTACGCGCTTCAATCGTGAGTGACCCTGCCGGCAAGCGCCTCAATACCAGAGACAACACGCCTGCGGTGGTGCATGTGTCACTGGTACCGGGCGATAAAGTAGAGGTAAGCATTGGCGCCAAAGGCGGCGGTAGCGAGAATAAAGCCCATCTTGCCATGCTCAACCCGAACGACAGCATTGTGGACTGGATACTGGAAGTAGTGCCAACCATGGGCGCTGGCTGGTGTCCGCCCGGCATGCTTGGTATTGGTATTGGTGGCACTGCGGAAAAAGCCATGCTGCTCGCTAAAGAATCACTGATGGCACCGATTGATATGCACGAACTTAAAGCGCGCGGCGCGCAAAATAAGTTGGAAGAGCTGCGTCTGGAAATATTTGAAAAAGTGAATAATCTGGGCATAGGTGCTCAGGGCTTAGGTGGCTTGGCTACGGTGCTGGATGTGAAAATACTGGATTACCCGACCCATGCTGCTAGCCTGCCGGTGGCGATCATTCCCAACTGCGCAGCTACCCGCCATGTGCATTTTGAACTGGATGGCAGCGGTGCTGCTGTGCTGGAAGCGCCGAGTCTGGATGACTGGCCTGATGTTAACTGGTCGCCTAGTGCGGAATCATTACGTGTGAATCTGGATACGCTGACCAAGGCGGATATTAAAAGCTGGAAGCCGGGACAAACCTTGTTGCTGAGTGGGAAGATGCTTACCGGGCGAGATGCTGCACATAAACGTATGGCGACCATGCTGCAAAAAGGTGAGAAATTGCCTATAGATTTTACTAACCGCTTTATTTATTACGTGGGGCCGGTAGATGCCGTGCGCGGTGAGGCGGTAGGCCCAGCAGGCCCTACTACTGCAACGCGCATGGATGATTTTACCGAGTTGATGCTGGATCAAACGGGTTTGCTGGGCATGATAGGCAAGGCTGAGCGTGGCGAGAATACGATTGCCAGTATTGCCAAACATCAGTCGGTGTATCTAACCGCAGTAGGTGGCGCGGCTTATCTGGTAAGTAAGGCGATTAAAAAGGTTGAAGTGCTTGCGTTTGCAGACTTGGGTATGGAAGCGATTTATGAATTCACCGTGCAGGATATGCCGGTGACAGTAGCGGTTGATAGCCGTGGCAAATCGGTACATACCGCAGGCCCTGCAGAATGGAAACGCAGAATAGCAGAGCGAAAATCTATTGAAATTCATTCTGTATAAGCTGTGCGGGATGGCACTTTTGAGGATTAAACCAGTCGTAACAATGAGTGTGCAATCCATTGGAAGAATCAAACATGAGAAAATCTAAACTACTTAAGTTCTTATATCAGACAGGTTTCTACTTATTATCTCTGATAGTGATGCCTAATGTGGTTAACGCCGCAGATCTATTGGGGTATTTGACTGACAGTACCGGCAATTATGCCGGTCCATCGGTGGAAGATAACATTAAGCTGATGGATACCGACAAAAACGGCTTTGCCGATGTGTTTGAGGTGCGCGCCTTTTTAGAGTCCAAGCATGGTAAGGGCTACGAAAAAGAACTGCTGGATAAAATGGAATCTTCAGCTCGTGGCAATAGTTGCAGTACGCCATTTGCCAAAGACCTGTATACCGATCAGGCACCAGCTAGCCAGACTATGTAATCCAAACCATGCAAATCCAGTAAGGCTTGCCGTGTTAATGTAGTTTATGCGGGCTTACATCAATATAACCGTTTTAATTTAAACCAATGTAATTGCACTGTTACAGGCAAAATTCCTTTCTCGGATTGGTATAATAGTAACCAATCTTCAATTTAATCTTAGAGATGCACATATCATGTTAAAAACCTATGCAACTCACGTACAAGAACGTGCAGCCCAAAACCTACCGCCATTACCACTTTCAGCTGAGCAGGTTGCTCAACTGGTTGAGTTAATTAAGAATCCGCCAGCAGGTGAAGAAAAGAACCTGATCGATTTGTTGGAAAATCGCATTCCAGCCGGTGTGGATCAGGCAGCTTATGTGAAAGCGGCGTTTTTGTCTGATATTGCAAATGGTAAAGCAATCTCATCTTTGATTGATGCCGAAAAAGCAGTGCAGTTGTTAGGCACGATGCTTGGCGGTTACAACGTGCAGGCACTGGTGGCCTTGCTAGACACCTCAATGGCAGCCGGAGCTGTTAAAGCGCTATCTCATACAACTTTGATGTTTGACGCATTTCATGATGTTGATGAAAAAATGAAAGCCGGCAACGCGCATGCCAAAAAGCTGATTGAATCCTGGGCGAATGCTGAGTGGTTCACCAACGCGCCAGTGCTGGCTGATGAAATTAAAGTGGTGGTGTTCAAGGTGGATGGAGAAACAAACACCGATGATCTAAGCCCCGCACAAGAGGCATGGAGTCGTCCGGATATCCCTTTGCATGCCAAAGCCATGCTGGTGAGCAAAATGCCAGACGGGCTGCAAACTATTGAGACTTTGAAACAAAAAGGCTTGCCGCTGGCTTATGTGGGCGATGTGGTCGGTACCGGCTCATCACGTAAATCTGCTATCAACTCTGTGCAATGGTACATGGGGAATGACATTCCTAACATTCCAAACAAGCGCACCGGTGGTGTGATTTTGGGCACCAAGATCGCGCCGATTTTCTTTAATACGGCTGAAGATTCAGGCGCGCTGCCGATTCAATGTGACGTATCAAAAATGCAGATGGGTGATGTGATTACCATCAAGCCATATGCTGGCCAGGTGTTGAACGACAAAGGTGAAGTGATTTCCACTTTTGAACTGGCTCCAACCACCATGCCGGATGAAGTGCGTGCCGGTGGCCGTATTCCGTTGATTATTGGCCGTGGATTGACTACCAATGCACGTAGGGCTTTAGGTCTGCCAGCGTCAGACTTGTTCATTCAGGCAGATACTGCAAAAGATACCGGTAAAGGCTACACACTGGCACAGAAAATGGTAGGTAAGGCCTGTGGTGTTGCCGGTGTGCGTCCGGGCAGTTACTGTGAGCCAAAAGCCACCACTGTAGGTTCACAGGATACTACCGGCGGTATGACGCGGGATGAGTTGAAAGAACTGGCCTGTTTGGGTTTTAGTGCAGATTTAGTGATGCAAAGCTTTTGCCACACTGCGGCTTACCCGAAACCAGTTGATATTAAATTACAGCATAGCCTGCCTGAGTTCATGAGCAGCCGTGGCGGCGTGAGCCTGCGTCCGGGTGATGGTGTGATCCACTCGTGGCTAAACCGCATGGTATTGCCAGACACGGTAGGTACCGGCGGTGACTCGCATACCCGCTTCCCAATCGGTATTTCATTCCCGGCAGGTTCCGGCCTGGTGGCGTTTGCCGCTGCAATGGGCGTTATGCCGCTGGATATGCCGGAATCAGTGCTGGTGCGCTTTAAAGGTAAAATGCAGCCGGGCATCACCTTGCGTGATCTGGTGAATGCGATTCCTTACGCGGCGATTCAAGAGGGTACATTAACTGTAGGCAAGCAAGGTAAGAAGAACGTATTCAATGGCCGCATCCTTGAAATTGAAGGCTTGCCGGATTTAAAAGTAGAGCAGGCGTTTGAGTTTGCCGATGCTTCAGCCGAGCGTTCAGCCAATGGCTGTACGGTGAAATTGAATAAGGAGCCGGTGATTGAGTTCCTCAATTCCAATATCGTATTGCTGCAGAACATGATTGATAACGGTTATCAGGATGCACGCACCTTGCAACGCCGTATTGAAAGCATGCAGGCATGGCTGGCCAAGCCTGAGCTGCTGGAAGCCGATGCTGATGCAGAATACGCACACGTGATTGAGATTGACCTTGACGAAATTAAAGAGCCACTGGTTGCCTGCCCGAACGACCCGGATGATATTAAGCCGCTGACTGCTGTGGTGGGCGATAAGATCGATGAAGTGTTCATCGGTAGCTGCATGACCAATATCGGCCATTACCGTGCCGCGGCAAAAGTGCTGGAAGGCTCCGGCGCAATTCCAACCCGATTATGGATTGCGCCGCCAACGCGCATGGATGAAGCACAATTGCGCGATGAAGGTGTTTATTCAGTATTTGGTGTAGCCGGCGCACGCACTGAAGTGCCAGGTTGTTCACTGTGTATGGGCAACCAGGCACGCGTGGCAGATAAAGCAACAGTGTTTTCAACCAGCACCCGTAACTTTGATAACCGTATGGGTCGTGATGCGCGTGTTTATCTGGGCTCGGCAGAATTGGCGGCAGTATGCGCCAAGCTGGGTCGTATGCCATCGCATGCTGAGTATCTGGAAACGGTAGGTAATAAACTCGCCAATACCGCCGAGATATACAAGTATCTGAACTTTGATCAAATGACGGAATACAAGGCGGCACTGGAAATATTAAGTAGCGGTAAAAAAGTGATACCGATTACCGAACTTGGTTAGTAGCCATAAATGCAGCCTGACACCGAAAATTGTCAGGCTGTTTTTTTAATGTTTCTTTACGATTAAAATCGAGTGAGATATGCATCTAAATCTGCCTGAAGTTCCCAAGACGTTTGATCAGAAAGCTGTAGTGGAGCCACCTAAACGCGGCGCATGGAAAATTATGCTGCCACTCACTTTTCTGTTGCTAGGGGTGGTTGTGGCGGCCTGGCATTTTAACTGGGATGCCAAAGCTGTTACTGCTGGTGTGTTGCTGTTTGGCGCTATTTCTCATGTGTTTGCCTGGATGTTGGGGCTGGTTGCATTGGTGCCTTTTATCGGGCCGATTATCGTTAAAGTGCTGAGTCTGTCTTTCATCTGGCTGCTGAATGCCATTGGTTATCTGGTTTCATATACCGCTATCAAACGTGGCTATACCAAAGATGTACTGACTTATCGTGGCCTGACCATAGCTTTAATCATCGGAATAGTCATTGGCTATGTGGCCGGACATTTTATTTAGTTTCAGTAATTCCAAATGACTTTTCAGTTACCGCAAAGACTACGGTTACAAACTGTACAGCAGCATGCGCGCAGGCTTGCCGATTATTTTCCAGTCATTTTCTTTTTCAGTGGATTTGTGTGGGATGCGCTTACCATCGGGCGCAACGTAATGCCATCTGATCTGGCGATCTTTAGCGGTTATTTATTTGGCGCGGCAGTTATTTTGTATGTGATAGGCCGGCCAACTGATGAAGTGGCTGATGCCGCGAAACCGCAGACAAAATTGATTGTGCTTTTAAAAAAACTGCATACACCAAGGCTGCCTTATTTCTTGCTGCAATTTCTGTTTGGCAGTCTGTTCAGCGCTTTGTTTATACTGTATTTCAAAAGCTCCAGTCACTGGTTAGCGTGGCTTACCTCACTGGTTTTGGCAGCGTTGCTGGTAGCCAATGAGTTTCTGGAGAGTGAATATAAACGCTTTACCTTAAGCTGGGCAATGTTTGGGCTGTGCGCCATGCTGCTGTTTAACTTTGCCTTGCCGTTCCTGCTCGGCAGTATTCATGCGATTTGGTTTTACCTAAGTACTATATTAGGTGCGGCGCTGGCATTCTGGCTATATAAAAAAACACCGCAGCATTACGGTAGCATCAAGCCGGTTGGCATGATTGCAGCAGCACTGATGTTTGCCTACGCCGCGGATATGATACCGCCGGTGCCACTGGTAAAGCGTGATGTAGCAATGGCTTACGAGTTAAATAAGGTTGACGGCCAATATATGCTAAAGCAACAGGCCTCGCCCTGGTGGGTGCTGTGGCACAAAACCAGTGATGATTTGCAGCTTTTACCAGGTCAGCGTGTGTACTGTTTTTCTTCTATATTTGCACCACCAGGCTTGCAAACCAGACTGATTCACCGCTGGCAGCACTATAATAAAAAAACTGGCTGGCAAACACAGTCCAAGGCCGGATTCAGCCTATCCGGCGGGCGTTACGGTGGCTTCAGGGGTTACACTTATAAAAGTAATCTGGCAGAAGGTGACTGGCGGGTGAGTGTTGAAACTGAAAATGAAAAAACCATTGCGGTTTATTCATTTTCAGTGCGTCATGTGCAGACTACGCCGCCAGATGTGGTGGTACAGCTTTTTTAGGGTTTAGTGGTTATCGTCGTGCGACATCAATTTATCAATATAGGCAATGGCTACTGCTGAGAACACAAACGTCATATGTATCACTGTTTGCCAGATCAAAACTTTATCAGTTAAATTTTCCGCGTTGATAAAGGTTTTCAGTAAGTGGATTGATGAAATACCGATAATCGCAGTTGCCAGTTTTACCTTAAGCAGGTTTGCGTTTACATGTGAGAGCCAGTCAGGTTCATCGGGGTGGCCTTCAAGGTTGAGGCGTGAAACAAAAGTTTCGTAGCCACCCACAATCACCATAATCAATAGGTTCGAGATCATTACTACGTCAATCAGGCCCAGCACAATCAGCATGATGTCAGCCTCTACCAGATGAGTCGCTTTGGCGACCAGGTGAAACAACTCAACGCCGAAAAAGAATACATATACTGCTTGGGCAACAATAAGGCCCAAGTAAAGCGGCAATTGCAGCCAGCGGCTACCAAATAGAATGTTGGTCATCACGCTACTTTGTTTATAGGCGGTTGGTGAAGGGGTGTTCTTGTGTTGCATATTGATAAACGTCCTTAAAATTGTTTTCTAAATCAGTGCTTATTGTATCAGTTCAGATTGAAATATTTATTTAACTGATGTGACTTTCCAGCGTGAAATGTGCAGTCTCATCCAGTGCCAGTAGTTCTGTCAGCACCGGCATGGTTTCAGCCAGAGTCTTGGGTAATGTCCAAGGCGGGTTGATGATGAACAGGCCGCTGCCGTGCATGCCAAAACCTTCGGCAGATGGTGCGTGTATGCTCATGCTTACATGCAGCCAATCCGGCACATCAAGCTGCATCAGGTCTTCTATCATCTGCGCCGGTTCTTCGCGTTGCAGTATTGGGTACCACACGATATACGTGCCGGTAGGGAAGCGCTTCAGGCTATCTTTAATCGTATCCACCACATACTCATAATCCTGTTTATCCTCGTATGGCGGGTCGATTAATACCACGGCGCGGCGCGGTGCTGGCGGCAGGCAGGCTTTAATGCCGGCAAAGCCGTTCTGCATTTCAATTTTTACCTGTTTGCCAAAGCTGTGGAAGTTTTCGTAGAGAATCTTGTAATCATTCGGATGCAGCTCAAACAGGCGCATTTTGTCATCGGCACGCAGGTATTGCTCAGCAATTGATGGCGAGCCAGGATAAAGCCTTGTTGAACCCGTATTTAAGGATTGAATCTGGGCCACATAGTTAGCCAGCGATGCAGGCAGATTTTTTGCGGAAATTAGTTTATTGATGCCTTGTTCAAATTCCGCATTCTGTGTGGCATAGCCTTCATCCAGACTATACATGCCGGCACCTGCATGGGTGTCGATATACCAGTAAGGTTTGTCTTTTTGTACGGTATAAGCAAGCACCAAGCCGAGGACGTAATGTTTTAAAACATCGGCGTGGTTGCCTGCATGGAAGGCGTGGCGATAACTTAACATGGGCGCTAACTAAAATAAGGTTCTGGAAATAAAGTTTCGGTATTATAGCTTTTAATACTTTTGAAGTAGCCTTAACTTACCTAAACCAGGTATTTTCAGTTAGCATTTAAACTATAGATTATTAACCAAGATTCTGGATTTATGTCACAGCATGCACACCATCATGACGATGATCATGATCATGATCATTACTTTATTCCATTTGCGCTGATTTTTGTGTTTGCTGTTGTAGAGGCCGTGGGCAGCTGGTATACCGGCTCACTCGCATTGCTGAGCGATGCCGGGCACATGTTTTCAGATGTTGCTGCATTAGGCTTGGCGTGGCTGGCTGGTGTTATTGCCAAAAAACCGCATGTAAAAAGACATAAATCCGGGATTAGTTATGCGGAGCTGGCCGTGTCTATTGTCAATGCTGCCAGCATGTTGCTAGTTATTGTGTTTGTTATCTATGAGGCGGTAGAACGCTTTAAAACACCGCATCAGGTGCAGGGCTTGGGCTTAACGGTGATTGCAACGCTAGGTTTAATTGTAAATATAATCGTTGCCAAACAATTGCACCATCAGGCTCAACATCATGGCGAGAGCTTGAACAACCGTGCAGCATTTTTACACGTCGTTGGCGACTTGCTAGGCTCAATTGCCGCAGTGGCTGCGGGAGTTGTAATCTACTTTACCGGCTGGATGCCAATAGACCCCATTCTGTCATTATTTATCTCATTGTTACTATTAGCATTCACCTTAAATCTGGTGCGCGATATTTGGCAAACGCTACACGGTCAGCCAAAAACAGAACAGACCAGCGGGCTTGCTACATGACCACTAAGCCGACATTCGATATTAATTGCCGTCAGTGCCCCAGACTGGCTGATTTTTTAGATGAAGTAAAAGCAAAATACCCCAGCTACTTTTGCAAGCCAGTACCGGCGTTTGGCGATGCCGATGCCAAATTGGTGATTGTTGGCCTGGCGCCAGGTATGCACGGTGCAAATCAAACCGGGCGGCCGTTTACCGGTGATTACGCAGGTGTGCTGCTGTATGAAACACTCTATAAATATGGCTTTGCTACTAAGCCGCAGTCGCTCTCGGCAGATGATGATTTGCGGCTTATCAATTGCCGTATCAGCAATGCGGTGAAATGTTTACCCCCCGATAACAAACCGCTACCGGCTGAAATCGCTACCTGCAATCAATTTATATCGGCTGAATTGAACCTTCTACCGGCAGGTAGCATCATTTTGGCATTAGGTAACGTAGCGCATGCAGCGGTGTTAAAGGCTTTTGGTTTAAAACTTAAAGATTATAAATTCGCGCATGCTGCACGTCATACATTGCCGAATGGATTGGTTTTTTATGACAGCTACCACTGTAGCCGTTACAACACGCAAACCCGCAGGCTTACAGAGGTGATGTTCCATGAGGTGTTTGCGCAAATATCTTTGGAGTTGCAAAATGATTAGCAAGTACTTTATTAATCATGGGTAATCTAACGAGAAGTTAAGGTGCGCCGCGCTTTTGCGCAGACCTGTTTGAGCGCAGGGTTAGGTGCGTGCATTCCGCGACACCCACCAGACAACAGGTAGCAAAAGAACCAATGCGCCTCCCTGGAGTATTGGAGTCATTAACACTGCAATAGCGCCCTGTGCATCTGGGTGCCAAAAAATGACGTCAGCCAGAAAGAGAATGCCGCCAGCGGATACTATGACTGCGACAATATGCCAATGAAAAGATAGTCTGTCCTTGGATACTAAAAACATCAGCGCCGCACTCATAATTGCGTATGGGGAAATTAGCCAAACGCAGAAAAACACGAAGGCACCAATGCTGGTCGGCTTAAGTGCGCTCACGAACCAAACGGTAGTGCATGCAGCGATGGCCATCAGGATGAACGTAATAGGGATCATCAATTTCATGGCTGACAGTTCATTCCTATAGCACCTAACGTATAAATTAAGGGGCTACGAAGCAGTCCCGCTTGAATGAGGGGTTAGGCAACTTTTTCAAGACGCTCAGCAAGCCACACTTTAATGACGGATTGCCTAGTAACACCAAGCTTTCCAGCTTCTCTGTCTAAGGATTCAATCATCCATGTTGGAAAGTCAACATTCACGCGTTTTTGCGCTTGCAAAACGCGCTTTGCTTTTGAAATGTCTAGTGAAGACGTAATATCAACATCCTCGTCAAATTGTTTTTCAAAGTTTTTAGCTTTCATATAATGCCACCTCCTCGGTACGTGAGCGACGAACAGAAATAAGTCGAACATTTGCGCCTCTGTAAGTGATAATCGCCGACCAATGTTTTGTGTTAATCAGTCCTATCATCAGGAATCTCGGCTCATCTTCAGTTTTAGCGGGAATTTCCAATAACATTGGATCATTCCAAAGCTGTTGTGCATCAAAAAAGTTGATGCCATGCTTCAAAAGATTAGCCTGACTTTTAGTTTCGTCAAATTCAAATGTAATCATGGTATATAAAATATACCTTTATTGCACTTGAATCAAGGGGTAAATGAGGAGTCCTAACGTTTGAGTTAAGGGGCTGGCTTTAGCCAGTCCCGCTTGAATGATGGGTTAGAGCTTGGTGCCATTTGATATACACCTTAATCGCTTTCCGCCTGTGACAAGGGTAGTGGCTCCCGTGTCCTAACCTTCATTGCTCTTTTAATATCCCGGTTCCATCCGGACTGATTGGTACTCCACCACTCGAAGTACAGATAACCATTTTCCGCACGGAACGTTGGTTGCAAAATACCCCCTGTATAACCGTATGGCTCATCAGGTTTTTCAAAACTTAAACGATATATGAAATTGCCTTGAATCGTGAACTTGGACAGGTAAACATGTTTCCGATCTAAGCCATATTCAATAAACCACATCATTTCCGTATTGCAAAAGATTGTTCCTGAGTCGCGAGCCTTTTTGGTTCCTGTGGGGTCATTAACAAACAACAACCAACCTCTTAGTTCAGGCTTATCGGAATCATCGCCGACCTTTCGTACAAGAGCACGACAACTCGCATATGCTTTAGCATCCCATGCGATTGCGCTCCAGTCCCTAAATTGAATCTGCGCATCACCTTTGATTGTCCATACCGGATCGTATAATTTAGTTTCTAGAATTTCTAATTTTGCTTCTTGCGATGGTTGTCCTAGTGACTGCGGGTGGGTAGGATCCTCATTAGATGGCACTGTGTAACGACAGCCATCTTTATAGTGTCCAACTCTGTATTGATTCTTGTAACGTGATGGCCACGAAGCGAAAGTTGTTGGGATATTGCGAGTGGTAAAATTCCCTGACGAGCGCTCATGAGTTGCATTAATACTATCAATTTTTTCCTTGGATTGTTTTGCGCTATTTTTTATATGTCCGTCATAACTAAAAGAAAGATTTGCATGCAAAAGTTGTGGTGGAAAGTCTTTAGAGTCAATCTGATTCCAATGTTTGCTATTCTCATCGTAGCGAAAAAATATGTAAGGAATTTCTGGGCAGCCGTACTGTTTCAAGTTGGAAAATGTACTAACTGCAACAATTACCAAGTATGGAACTTTATTCCAAAAGTCCAAAAGAATAGGGTTGAAGTCTTTCTCCCCCGACCAGCGAATACTCTTACCAGAATAAGGATTATCAACCTTAAATGCATACTGATTTGGCCATCTCGTCAATGCACTGGAAAGATCCCCATTTCCAAAGTTGTATGAAACTGAACGTTCGACATCAATAGAACTGCCATCGACTAATATTGCTTCATCTATCCACCTCTCGTCGGCTTGGCATTTCCCTGCGATACAAGCGATAACTATGCATATGATGCTGACAGTTACTTGAACACTAGAATGCAAGGGTATGGCTATCATAAGCTCTAACGTTTGAATTAAGGGGCTGGCTTTAGCCAGTCCCGCTTGAATGATGGGTTAGGCTGCTTACGGTGCATGAAAAAAAACCATAGTTTTTACTTCGACAATACTTTCATCTTTCCCAATACTACAAATGATGCGCCATTCTCGACTGAATAATGGGAATACATATTTTTGGCGCGTGGCAAATAAATAATCGCGTTGGTCTTCCCACTGCCTTCTCGGTTTTCCTCGGTGAACCTTGAAACCGTTACGCTCAAGTTCCTTTTGAGCATTAATGACGCTCATTCCGTTCACTACCCAATTAGTCACAACTTCTCTAAACTCACCTTCGTCTTTGGGTAAGGGGCTGAAAAACGTTGCCGCTATAGCAATTAATATGAGTGCTACGGCAACGATGCCAAAATAACCAGGGCGTAGAGTGGTTTGTTTTTCTGCCATTTTAGCTGCCTAACGTTTGAATTAAGGGGCTGGCTTTAGCCAGTCCCGCTTGAATGATGGGTTAGAGTGATTTTTGTATGCCTTTAAAATATATTGCCCAGCTTTGCCTCGTACATTAATTGCGGGAAATTGGCTGTCTAATTGAATAAGTGAAGATGCCCCGAAATTTCTTTCATCAACAGACCTTATTTGAGTCCAAGGAATAAAGAGTGGAGGATGCATGAAGCGTTGTATAACCCAAACAGACAAAAACACCCCTTCATCAGAAACTGAAACAAACAAGCAACCATTGTAAAGAAATCTTAATGATGATTCGTTGTTAGTGTCAATTATTGAACCCGATACTAAGTAAAAACGTTTGCCTTTGGCTGAATGATGTCTGCGAAATGTTTTAGTTAATGACACCCACCCACCAATATGAGCTATATGCCAATTTAGACCGAAAAATAGACATGAAAATAACAGTAGCTTCAAATAAGTTGGCATGGTTGTTCTATTGCTCTAACGTAAAGGTAAGGGGCTGCGCGTTAGCGCAGTCCCAGCCCGAAGGGCGAACTTGACCGCAGGGTTAGGCATTGACTTATGTTCCGTAAGTGTTGAACGCAAGAAATACTCCCGTGAATAGAGACGCGCAAGTGGCTACGACGGTAAATGCAACATGAGCGCTATTTGTTTTGAATAGGGCAAAGGCCCAGTAGTAACCGACAGCGGCGAGAAGCGAAGAAGCACCTAGCCAAATTGCTATGACTAGGTTGTACGGAAGAGCCAGGCCAAAAAAGTGGGAACCATAGGATGCAAATAGGAACGCAATGTGAACTACAAAAATGATCGTTGTTCGTATTGAGGCGCTCATGATCGGTTCTGCCTAACGTTTGACATAAGGGGCGCCGCTAGGCGTCCCGCTTGATGGATGGGTTAGGCATCATTGCTTTTGATTGCCAAAGACCACATTGAATAATGCACCAACAAAGAAGAGTAATAGAGCAAAAGGTATGGTAACTATCCAACCAAGTATACCAAGATAGGCAAAAGCTTCAGTCCATCCCCGAAGGCTGGAGCTACATGAAAGATTATGTGGGCTATTAAGTAAATAGCATGAGCCTTCTGTTACCCCCAAAAGAACTAATGGGATGAGGGGTGATAGTGCAATAAAGAATACAAATTTAGTTAAGGTTTTCATAATGACGCCTAACGTTTGAATTAAGGGGCGCCGTTAGGCGTCCCGCTTGAATGATGGGTTAGGGTTTGCATTAACTATCACTAGAGTTAAGTTCAATTATTTTTCTAGATACATCAGAAGCTCTTAATATTAATATAAGCCCTAAAATAAATTGAATAACACCTACTAAAAAAGACAAATGTTCACTTGCTGAAGCTTCTGTAATAGACGCTCCATGTTGTGAAACAATGATAATCACAGCAAAGTATCTAGACATTATTGGTATGACTTCAATACATATCATCCATAAACCGATTCCGACACATATGGCTAAAATAGCTTGGTGTGGTTCTAGATTAATAGTGTTTTTCGATGTTGTGGTTGGAATGAGTTTATTGGCAAGTTGAACAGGAAAGAACCAACATGCTGCAGCTAATGCAAGATAGGTTAAAAAAATTATCTGCGTATAGAAACTGCCGTTAGCAGCTAACTTTACAAGCTCACGCCCTTGTTCAATAGTGATCAAAGCTTGAAAAAGAAGAAAGATAGAGCAAACTCTTAGTATTATTACTGCAATTTGTTGTGGAGTCATAATTTAAGAACCCTAACGTTTGAATTAAGGGGCGCCGTTAGGCGTCCCGCTTGAATGATGGGTTAGGCATGTGTTGGTATGCCCAAGCTCTGTATTCCGCCAAATCAGAACTGGCCGATATTTTAGACTGCAAATGTTCCTGAAGAAAGAAAGCTGGGACGGTTCCATAGTTTTTTGTGTAGTGATAAACCAGCCTTTTTCGGAGTGTGCGCCACATATAGGTTTGACCTTTAAGTCGCCCACTCATTTCTCGACCACTAATTACTCTTATGAAAAAACGTAACCTTTTTTCGTTGTGGTTTTTCCAAAAATACCGTGAGACTCTGCCCAAGGGGCGAGTTTTAGCATTTTTAAATGATCTCCACATATCTAAGAGTGCCTAACGTATAGCTAAGGGGCGCGCCGAAGGCGCGTCCCAGCGACCAAAGGGAGCGAACTTGAGCGTAGGGTTAGGCTTGGTTGTTGTCATTTCTTGCCTTGGCAATGGAATTTTGTAATGACAATAGTAAACCACAGACAAGTGCTGGCAAAGCTACAAAAACAAGACCAATAGCAGATTTGGATGGTGGTTGAATATCTAGGATGGCAAAACTTCCGAGCATGCCCGCACCCACTGCGCCAACTAAAAAACACCAACGAATAACAGCGGCCCTGCGGGGATTCTTCAGTGTGTGAGATAAAACTGCGAAAGCAAAACCACCCAGAACAATTGCCGAGACTAATGCGCCGGAAAGGTCTGACATTTGCATATGCCTAACGTCTGAATTAAGGGGCACGCTTTAGCGTGTCCCGCTTGAATGATGGGTTAGGCTGCCAAATTAACATTTGGGAATAACCTTTCACTAATTGATAAAAACTCTTTTTTCTCAGAAAACACGTAAAAATAAAGTTGTTCATCGGTATGCCTCACTTCTGCAAGTGTAACAGTTGAGAGTCCATTGTTTTTTAAGAAGTTATATGTGTCTTGAGCGAGGATTCGTTCGCTTTCTGGAAATATTTTTACTGCCACATGAGGGATGCCTTTATAAAGTTCATAAGAACCATATGAGTTGCTACCCCTCAATAGCCAGCCAATCAGAGGAAAGTGAAAGTTCGAATCCATAAATTACTTTGGCCTAACGTAAAGTAGACCCCAAATAAAAACCTAAATTTTTATCTGGGCAGGTTGATATAATAATTTTATTTTGTATTATCATAATAATTCCAATAGCTTGGCTATTTTTATTACACCTTATTTTTACTAAATTAATATGACAAACACACCTGATAATTCTCAGCAGCCTAAATTACTGGATCAGGTTGTTGCGCGTTTGCGTGTAAAGCATTACAGCTTACGTACCGAAAAGAGTTATGTAGATTGGATTAAACGCTATATTTTTCACCATGGCAAGCGCCACCCAAAAGACATGGGGGCTGCGGAGGTGGAAAGTTTTTTAAGTCATTTAGCAGTTGCGCGTAATGTTTCGGCTAGCACGCAAAATCAGGCTAAATCTGCTTTGTTATTTTTGTACAAAGAGGTGTTGGGGCTTGATTTGCCCTGGTTGGATAATGTAACGCAAGCTAAAACGCCTAAACGCATGCCTGTGGTTTTAACCCAGAGTGAGGTGCAGGCTTTACTTACACGTCTGGATGGCACGCTTTGGCTAATTGCGAGTTTGCTCTACGGTAGCGGTTTGCGTGTGATGGAGTGTTTGCGCTTGAGGGTAAAGGATGTAGATTTATCGCGCCGCGAAATTTTGGTGCGTGAAGGTAAGGGTTTTAAGGATAGAGTCACCATGCTGCCAGCAACCTTGGTTGAACCTATCAGGCAGCATTTGTTAAAAGTACAATCTTTGCATCATGAAGATTTAGCCGCAGGCCATGGTGAGGTTTTTATGCCTATGGCGCTGGATAGAAAATACCCGGGTGCAGGTAACTCGTGGGCTTGGCAGTATGTTTTTCCTTCAGTTAAATTATCTGTTGATCCACTTTCAAAGAAGATTAGACGGCATCACGCGGATGAAAAAACAGTGCAGCGGGCTGTGAAAAAAGCGGCAAATCTGGCAAGCATTCATAAACTCGCCACGCCACATACCTTACGCCACAGCTTTGCCACGCATTTATTAGAGAGTGGTTATGATATTCGCACCGTACAGGAGTTGTTGGGGCATTCTGATGTGAGTACTACCATGATTTATACCCATGTTTTAAATAAAGGTGGGCGAGGAGTTAGCAGTCCGCTGGATGTGCTGTAAGTGTCTAACTTTTAAATATGCATTGCAGGCCTTTGCTGGTGTTCTGGATTTTGTATTATGCTGCAAGGTCTGATTTATTCATTAACCCAAAGGAGTTTTTCCATGCCATACGTTAATATCAAACTTGCCGGTGAAGTAACCCGCGAACAAAAAGCGCAGATCGCTAAAGAGATTACCGAAACACTGGAGCGTGTAGCGCACAAGCCAAAATCCTACACTTACATCACGTTTGAAGAAGTGGCTTATGAAGATTGGGCAATTGCCGGCCAACTACTGGATGAATGATTTTATATTAGAGCGTCTTTTAGTTAATTTTACCAAGGGGATGCTATATGAGCGGTACGCAGCATTTTGATCATGAACTTGGTGAACTGGACAGGCAAATAATGCGGCTGGGCAGTTTGTGCGGTTTTGATATGACGCAAGATGCAACTGTAACTGCAGTGTTGGATGGCGGAATCTCTCCGGAAAAAATCCCGGAGGAATCACGCAAGTGCTTTGTTTTGTTAAAAGGCTTGTTGACGTTGCGTTATATAGTAGAAAAGCAATGTGTGGATGACATCGGCGCAGGCCAATGTAAACAGATTTTAAATGCCACTTTATTAAAGTAATTCTAAGGTAATCGTAATTCTATGTTCGACCCTAAACCTATATTAAAGAACCTGCCTAATCTGCCCGGCGTGTATCGCATGATCAACGCCACAGATGAGGTGATTTATGTAGGCAAGGCCAAAGATCTTAAAAAGCGTGTTTCATCCTACTTTAATAAAAACCTGCCCAGCCCGCGTACGCGCATGATGGTGAGTAATATCGTCAGGATTGAAACTACCGTGACGCGCAGCGAGGCCGAGGCGCTACTGCTGGAAAACAACCTGATTAAAGGCTTGATGCCACGCTATAACGTGCTGTTCCGCGATGATAAGTCTTACCCTTACATTACGCTGACCGGCGATGAGTTCCCGCGGTTAGCATTCCATCGAGGGGCGCAGCGTAAAGGCAATCAGTATTTCGGGCCGTTTCCTAACTCGGTTGCGGTGCGCGAGAGTATTCAGTTATTGCAAAAAGTATTTAAGCTGCGTACCTGTGAAAATACGGTGTTTGCCAACCGCAGCCGCCCATGCCTGCAACACCAGATTGAGCGTTGTACCGCGCCATGTGTCGGTTTGATTTCAGATGAAGACTACCGTAACGATGTGCATCAGGCCGCCATGTTTCTACAGGGTAAAACTACTGAGGTGATGGATGCGCTGGGTGAGCAGATGAACACCGCTGCCGCAAAGCAGGAATATGAGATGGCGGGGGTGTTCCGTGACCGCATCCAGGCTTTGCGTCAGGTGCAGGCCAAGCAGTTTGTGAGTGACTTTAATGTGGCAGATGCCGATGTGATTGCCTGTGCAGAATTGCAGGGTCAGCACTGCATCAATCTGGTGATGATACGCGGCGGCCGCCACTTGGGTGACAGAAGCTATATGCCTAAGAACACGGATGGTGAAACGCTGGAAAACAGTATGGAAGCTTTTATTGCGCAGCATTACGTGGCACAGAATACGCCGCCGTTGATTGTGGCCGGCGTTAAAATTGAAACCGCCGTGCTGGAAGAAGTGCTAAGCGAGCAGGCGGGGCGAAAAGTTAAGATTAATACCAATGCGATTGGTGACAAACGCGTATGGCTGAAAATGGCACAAACCAATGCCGAGCTGGCATTAGGACAGCGTGCGGCAACCTCGGCGAATCAGGCTGCCAAACTGGTGGCGCTGCGTGAGGCGCTGCATCTGCCGGATAGCACGGAGCGCATGGAGTGTTTTGACATCAGCCACACCATGGGCGAGGCAACGGTAGCCAGTTGCGTAGTGTTTGATCGTGGCGATATGCAGCATAGCGAGTACCGTCGCTACAACATCACCGGCATTACCCCCGGCGATGATTATGCCGCCATGCGCGATGTGCTGACGCGCCGTTACAAAAAAGTGGCGGCGGGTGAGGGCAAGCGCCCGGATTTGGTGTTTATTGACGGCGGTAAAGGCCAGCTTGGTGTTGCGATGGAGGTGATGGCCGAAGTCGGGCTGGATGATATTCTGCTGGTAGGCATTGCCAAGGGTGAAGAACGTAAACCCGGTTTGGAAACAATGATTTTTTCTGATACCGGCGAAATGATTAATCTGGAAAAAGATAATAAAGGTTTGCACTTGCTACAGCAGATACGCGATGAGTCACACCGTTTTGCCATTACCGGGCACAGGGCAAAACGCGCCAAGGCAAGGCTGCACTCTAGCCTTGAGGATATCGAGGGTATTGGGGCAAAACGCCGCAAAGCGCTGTTAACCCGCTTTGGTGGGCTGGATGGCGTAAAAAGTGCTAGTATTGATGAAATTGCCAATGTTGAAGGCATTAGCCAGGCGCTGGCTGAAAAGATTTATGAAGAATTGCACTGAGTAAGTCTAATAAATGAGCAAGTCTAATAAAAAGGGGCCGCGATAAATGATTTGTAATATTCCTACCATGCTGACATGGTTACGTATTTTATTGATCCCTATATTTGTGGGCGCTTTTTACTGGCCTGAAAACCTGCACACGTTAGGTGCAATGCCTTCTCATCAGGTGAATGTGTTTGCTACAACCGTTTTTATAGTCGCGGCGCTTACAGATTGGCTGGATGGCTATCTGGCACGTTACTTAAAACAGACTTCTTCTTTTGGTGCGTTTCTGGATCCAGTTGCAGATAAACTAATGGTGGCTGCCGCACTAATTGTGCTGGTTGAGTTCGGGCGTGTGGGGGCAATCGTATCCCTGATTATTATTGGGCGGGAAATCGCAATCAGCGCTCTACGCGAGTGGATGGCAGGCGAAGGGCAGCGCAGCAGCGTTGGGGTTGCCATGATAGGCAAAGTGAAAACAGCGGCGCAAATGCTGGCGATTGTACTTTTGCTATATTGGGATGATGTGGATCTCGGCGCGCTGGGGGTAGTAAAAACTCAGGATGTTGGACATGTGCTGATTGTCGTTGCGGCATTTTTAACATTGCTATCAATGGCTTATTATTTACGTGCTGCAATGCCTAAATTAAAGAGCAAATAAATATAGAAAATTACGGTATTTTCACTTGACGATATCTTCAAAATCTCTATAATGGCGCCTGTCTTAACGATGACACAACGTAATGACAACGCGGGAATAGCTCAGCTGGTAGAGCGCAACCTTGCCAAGGTTGAGGTCGCGAGTTCGAGCCTCGTTTCCCGCTCCAAATAATACAAACGGCGAATGCATACATGCTTTCGCCGTTTTAGTTAGTATGGAGGCACATACTAAAGGTTAAGTTTTAGCAGTAATGCTAAAACATGATGGCGCGATAGCAAAGCGGTTATGCCGCGGCCTGCAAAGCCGTTTAGACCAGTTCGACTCTGGTTCGCGCCTCCAGAAATTTGTAGTAATGAAATTGTAATAACGCGGGAATAGCTCAGCTGGTAGAGCGCAACCTTGCCAAGGTTGAGGTCGCGAGTTCGAACCTCGTTTCCCGCTCCATATAATAAAACGGCTAATACATTTAAGTGTATTAGCCGTTTTAGTTTGTATTAACTCTCTACATATTCTTTAATCTCGCTTCAAATCCAATTCTTCATAACAGTTTTAGTCCTCCACAACAGTTTCAGGCAGCAGAAGTTAGCGTTTCCAGTATGCGCGTAGCAGGTTCTCTCCCGGATTGTAATGCAATTCCAGCTCACCTTGAAACGCATGTTTTACAGCTTCGCCTATCCCTCTGGCCAGATGAATGTCTGTAGTGGTAATAATGGTTATATCGCCTTGTTTGTCAATTGCTATGATGCGTTTGAGCGGATGTTCAAGGTGTTCGTGACGTTGATGATTTTGTACTGTACGTAAAATATCTTCGCTGTGCTTATCAAAATAAGGGCCTTCCAATGAGACATAGCCCGCTGGCATGTTGTCGTGGGTGCGCTTGCAGGCAGGGCAGGTTTCACGATGTGCCTCTGCCGGCATATCCAGCCACTGCCAGCGGCCTTTATGAAACACGGCCTTACATTCCGGGCAAACCGTTGGTTCTGATAATTTGGCAGGCATTTTGTAAGCGTCCAAATCCTGTTCTATTAAAGGGCGTTCATGACTGATATGGTGATATCCTGCAGCGAGCTTATTCATGGTGTGTTTCCCTTTCATCGTTATTGAATAGTGATTTAGCTGTGTCAAACATGCATAAGCTTCAGCAGCATTTTTCTAAAATTATTAAGTCGCTATCAATGATAGTTAATGATAGTTTCGGTTAAACAAGTTATTTTTATTTTCATATAAATCACGCCTGGTAAGTGGCAATGGTGGAAAGCTATTGTTTTTTCGCACGGCCAATATCTGGTAAATGCCGGTTTGGCCTTGCTCAAACTGCAATGCACACCCTGTCATATATAGTCGCCAGATACGGTAGTTACGTTCGCCCACCACGCGCACGGCTTCGGTGTAGTTTTGTTCCAGCCTGTGTACCCAGTGCCGCAGGGTCAGCGCGTAGTGTGTACGCATACCCTCAACGTCATAAATCTCAAAATCTGCATCCTCCATTAATGATTGAATGGCGCCCATCGTTTCCAATTCACCGTCAGGAAAAACGTGGCGGTTAATGAATCTGCTGGATACACAATTACCCCAACCTGATTCATCGGTGGTAATACCGTGATTAAGAAACAAACCGTTGGGTTTGAGCAGACGGTTAACAATTGAGAAATAAACAGGTAGATTTTTCAGGCCAACATGCTCGAACATGCCGATACTGGAAATCTTGTCGTAAGAAGCTAATTGTGAAAGCTCGCGGTAATCACGTAGCTCTATGGTTACCAGTTCTTGCAGGTTTTGTGTTTTAACTTCTGCACAAGCGTACTCGTACTGGCTCTGGCTCAATGTAATGCCATGCGCCTGTACACCATAATATTTAGCAGCCCAGCATACCAGCGCACCCCAGCCGCAACCTATATCCAGAAAGCGCTCTCCGGCTTGCAAGCGCAGCTTTCGGCAGATGTGATCAAGTTTATTGCATTGTGCCTGCTCCAGATTTTGTTGCGGGTGCTCAAAATAAGCGCAGGAGTAAATCATCCTGTTATCCAGCCATAACTGGTAAAAATCGTTTGATATGTCGTAATGAAAAGCGATGGTTTCTTTGCCGTTTTGGCGCGGTGATATGTCATCTCTTGCAAACTTTATCGGCCTTGATGATTGATGTTTATTCAAAAACAGAACTTTCAATGCCAGACTTAGTTTTTTGGTAAATGGCAGTTTTAATCTTTCAAGGTAGTGGCGCAAGCCAAGCGCCGCATCGAAGTCACCATCCACTTCTATGGCGCCATCAAAATACGCTTCAGCAAGCCTGATTGGATCGCGGAACAGAATGAGTTCACGTAATACGCTGGCATCTTTTATTTGAAGCGTAAATGCAGAATAGTCATTACCAATGCACAATTTACTGTCATTCCACAGCTGGATTACAAAAGACCCAAGATAATCTCTGAACAGGTAAGACAGTACTTGATGCGCTTGGTTATAGCGCTTGTTGTGATCAAACGGCAAGTTATGGTCTAAATCACTTTCCATTGTCGTTACCTTTTACAAGTTTGTTCTTTAATTTATCGTGTTAAGTATCAGCGGTGCTTTACGTGAACTAGGTGCTGCCTCTGTTTTAGGGTAGCCAACGATGATAGGCGCTATAGGCGTGTAATCTGCAGTAATTCCCAGATTTGATTTCATTTCGGGTAAAAGTATCGCTGGTAGTGCCGAGGCAATAACGCAAGTACCGCAATCCATTGCGCAGGCCGCAAGCATCAAGTTTTCAGCTGCCATCCAGCAATCTGCTACTGCTAAGTGGCTGGCGGTTTTGTGGCAGATAATAATTAGTGTGCCAGCATCGTAAAAAATGCTGCCGTCCATATGTTTTAAAATATCAGCTTCTGTGCCATTTCTTTTCATATATTCCAGAAACATGGGTTTAGCGCGGTCAGATATATCCTGCAGCAGCTTTTTGTTCTGGACAATAACAAAGCCCCATGGCTCATTGTGCATAGCCGTGGGCGCCCATACGGCTGCTTCCATCAAGGTTTTTAAAACATTATTCTCTACTGGCTCAGGGGTATAGCTCCTTACAGAACGTCTGGCGAGGATAGTTTCAAATATAGTTTGTTCATGCTTTGGTAAACGCATGGCGGCTGACCTCGGTAATACTTTAATTCGGAGAAATAATTGTTATTTAATAGTTATAACAAATTAGCAATATTCGAGTATTAAGATAATCCGCGTGAACACGTATAAAGGGCGCCTGAAACTGGTGTGTAAAAATAAATAATTTACAAATTTTGTGAGCCACCGCATCAATAAAAGGCGGGGGCGACTACGTGCAAGCCCTTACGTGTTTGCACTCATTTTTTATGTTGCGATTAGCCTGTAAATTTCAGCCTATTCAATAAATTATCACCACGCTGTTGCTGAGTAAAAAGAAGGGCTGGTGTATGAAAAATATAAGTATCAAAACTGGAACAGCAGTTTCATCGTCACGGATTGTTAACATAAACTCAACTCCCAATCTTCATCAGGAGGGGGTGGCCAAGCACATTGCAGAAGCTGTTTATTACAAAGCTGAAGCCCATGAATTTGCTTATGGTCATGAAATAGATGATTGGTTAAATGCAGAGAAGGAGATTTTGCAATGATTACCAAGCGTACTGATACCCATTTGATTGAATATAAGCAGCAATCTTTTGCCAGGCAATCGGTTCCTGATGATGAAGATAGACTGGAATTGACTCTTTACTATAACGGCATGATTACCGAGTGCAATAAAGCAGGCGGTAGGTTATTGGATTGCTTGCCATCAGAGCTGGTGTGGCAGCATATTTCTCGTCTGTTGCCACAGCTAAAGAATATAGCGCTGATGCAAGGGCAAAATTTGAACCCTTACCTACGTTTTCTTTCCCGTGTTGGTTATAAATTTGAGGTGATTGGTCTTAAAGGTGCCCATTTGATAGGTAAGGCATTTTTCTGTGAGATTGGGTCTATGGATCATCGTTTTTTGCGTGTGATTATCTGCCCGCTATCGCAAGAGAGCATGGTGTCTTAACAGTAATTTACCCCATAAATTTTTAACTATAAGCTGGCGGTTATGTAATTCTTTCATGTGGGTTATTATTCAAGTTATGGTAAGGCCAGATTCAGCTGTTTTAGATTCAGGCCTGCTTGAACATTTGGACAAATTACTCTTATCAATAATAAGAAAGAAGTGCCTCATGAAACAGTTTCAATCAATTATTGCTGCAATCGCTATCCTGTTTTTAAGTTCTTCTCATGCCGTTGCGATGGGGTTTCTGCCGCCGGAAGATCTAACCGAAACCTCTCCGCTTGAAGTTGCTGTGCCAGATGATATTGTCACGGAAGTAGATTTCAACAAATGCCTGCCACATCAGGCTACTCCCGATGAAATATGTTACATCTCCGGCGGCATTGGTGGTGATGAGGTGAGCCAGTTCAAATCCCGCGCTAAGCAATATTTGCTGGAAATTGTTTTTGTACAGAAAGCGGTTGCCGAAGATAACAACCGTATTGAAGAGTATCTGGCGGAAGTGCAATTGAAGATTAAGGATAGCAAGGGTAATGTAGTCGTTGATGTTACGACAGAAGGCCCTTTCTTCCTTGCGGATTTACCCTTGGGAAAATATCAGATCATTGCGGATCATGACGGTGTAATTAAAACCAATGTGGTAAAGATAGCCGCTAAAAAACATCAGAGAACAGTATTTCTGTGGTCTAGGTAACGCCTGATAACTTTATGGTAAGTACCTTATAGAAGTGCCCTTAGGTATATGCCCCAATCAAGATAGGAATGCGCCGTCTTCCGAATTCACCAGCAGTTTCGTCAAAGCAGCCTTTGATTGCGGTGTTACAGTCAGGGCAGTGTCCTGCTTTGCTTAGCCTGTATTGTTTTATCTGGTACCAGTCACGCACGATAAGTTGCGCCTTGCAGTTCGGGCAAAAGGCGGTATCGCCCTGCTGGTTATGTACATTACCGGTGTAAACGTATTGCAAGCCTTCACGCATGCCGATTTCACGGGCGCGAATCAATGTGCTTGATGGCGTGGCAGGGATGTCCGGCATTTTGTAATCCGGATGAAATGCCGAGAAATGCAGCGGTACATCAACCCCCAATTCATTTTTTATCCACCTGCACATTGCAGTCAGCTCTTGATCAGAGTCATTATGGCCCGGTATCAGCAGTGTGGTAATTTCAAACCACACATTGGTTTCATGTTTCAGGTAACGCAAAGTGTCCAGTACCGGCTGTAGTTCCGAGCCTGTCAGCCGGTAATAGAAGTCTTCGGTAAATGCCTTGAGGTCTACATTGGCTGCATCAATTTTTTCATAAAAATCACGTCTGGGGATAGCGTGCATATAGCCTGCGGTGACAGCAACGGTCTTGACACCACGTGCATGGCAGGCATCGGCTACATCCATCGCATATTCAGCAAAAATCACCGGGTCATTGTAGGTAAATGCAACGCTCTTGCAGCCATGGTCCTCGGCAGCAGCAGCGATAGCCGCTGGTGATGCCTGATCCATTAGGTGATCCATGTCACGGGATTTGCTTATATCCCAGTTTTGGCAGAACTTGCATGCCAGATTACAGCCTGCCGTGCCGAAAGATAGTACGCTGCTGCCAGGGTAAAAATGATTGAGTGGTTTTTTTTCAATCGGGTCGATACAAAACCCTGATGACCGGCCATAGGTAGTCAGAATCATCCGGTCATTTTCGCGCATGCGTACAAAGCAGGCGCCGCGCTGGCCTGAGTGTAATTTGCAATCACGCGGGCAAAGGTCGCACTGCATACGCCCATCATCCAGCATGTGCCAGTAGCGTGCCTGATAGTGGGAATTTTCAATCATAGTGCTAGCCTTTCAGCGGTATTTTTGGTTTTGCTTTCTCTTTGAATTTGATTACGGTGTAGCGGTAAAGCCTGACATCTTCATGCCAAAATTCCGGAGGTAACCCGGCTTTTTGTTTCAGGTGTGACATGAAAGTTTCAGCATTCGGCAACTGCTCCCAAACTTGCGGTAAAAACGTGCTACGGTGATGCCCATATTCAAACACAACGCCATCAACCATAGGCCTTAGTTGTGCCAGAGCTTCATTTTCGCTTTTAAATTGCAATGGTTGCTGGGATGACAGTAGTGAGATTTCAATTTCCGTAGCATCAAGCTCGTCAATGGTCAGCGGTAAGAATCTAGGGTCACGAAAAGCAGCCGCACAGGCATTGGCTTTTACATCCAGTAATAATGGACGGTATGCTTCCAGTGATCCTATACATCCGCGCAGGCGCTGGTTTATGGTTAAAGTTACAAAACTAGCGCCGTTTTTATGTAGCCACGGCAGGCTCTCATCAATAGGGGCACTGGTCTTGCCTAACGTGGTTGAGATAACAGCGCGAGCGATAGCCAGCAATATTCCGCCTTCATGCTCAGTAATATTATTGGTAGTCTTGGTTTCAGGCATTACCGCTTTCCTCTTCAAACGCAAAGGCAGCATAACCAACCACACGACTTTTATCGCCGGCAGTATCGCCGGAATTGCATAAATCCAGTAACGTTGGATGCAGATGATGCTTTTTGGCAGCCAGAATCAGGCCGTTGACCGGTGTGCCACCACAGGCTTGGTGGTGGGTTAATGTTTCCTGCATATTGAGTATGCTTTTTACTGTAGATCTATCTACCTCTTTAGCAGCGGAATAGGGCAGGAAATGAGATAAGTCTGAACTTACTACGATAATGGTTTCCGGCCCGCCCCATAGGACATTCAGCACTTCGGATACTTCGGCTGGAGTGGCATCGCCAACCGCAAGCGGTACTATTTTAAAATCATCCAGTACCGTTTGTAGAAATGGTAATTGCACTTCCAAAGAGTGTTCCTGCGCATGAGCGGGGTAGCTAAGCACAATTTGCTGCATGCTGGTAATTAATGAGATGGCTGCCTGATCCAGCTTTACTTCACCCAGTGGCGTAGTGAAAGCATCTACATCTGGCAATGCCAAGCCGCGTATTGGCACCCTATGTACAGGCCCCAGCAGAATGACTCGTTTTATCGAATCCCGCCATTTGGCGAGCCTGGCATAGGCAACAGCTGCGGTTTTCCCGGAATAAATATATCCGGCATGAGGAACAATAAGTGCTTTGGGAGGCGCCGGCACTTGAATAAGGTCAGTTGTGTTATCAAACACATACTTTAATAGCGTGTTGATATTATCCATGAGCACCTGACTATGCCCTGGGTAAAAGCTGCCAGCGACTGCGGCAGGACGAACAGTAGGCATTAAACTCTCCGTTGCGCCTTAATACCATCATGCAGGCGCATCATTAAAATAAGGTGAACAACCTTTAAGGTTTGTTAATTAGGCTTAAGATTAGCAAAAAACAAGTGTTTGGATAATCCGCGTGAACACTTATCACGGGCCAGAGTTTGTTAATTAGAAGGGTTTGTTTATTAAAGTCTGAACCTGTTTAAATAGATGTTATTCGAGTGGTTTACCTTCACTGGCAATTCTTGCTAGCTCCAACAGATTGGTGGCGCCGGTTTTATGCATTATTTTTGATTTGTGAATTTCTACGGTGCGGTGGCTAATGCCCAGACGTCTGGCAATTTCCTTATTGGGAAATCCTACAATAGCCAATGCCATTACTTCACGTTCGCGCTCGGTTAAATCAGCTAATCTTGATTTGGCAACTTCACCATTGGCAAGCTGACTGATAAGCCGTTTGCTTTCCACTATGGCAGACCTGAGCGATGAAAGCAGGTTGTCACGTGTAACCGGTTTGGTTAGGAAATCTACAGCTCCGGTTTTAATAGCTTTTACGCTTAGTGGAATGTCACCGTGCCCAGTAAGAAAAATAACCGGTAATTTAATATTGCGTTGAGACATTTCTTGCTGCAGTTGCATGCCATCCATACCTGACATGTGTATATCAAGTACAGCGCAGCCATAAATTTCATTGTTATAGGCAGCAAGAAAATCTTCAGCATTTTGAAATGTTTGTACTTTGAAACCTTCCTGCTCAATCATCAGCATAATGGAATCTCTTACAGCGGCATCGTCATCTACAATAAAAACCGTGGCTTCGGAAGTGTTCATATTGATATTTTTAAGTTGCAAATGGTAAAGTGAAATGAATGGTGGCGCCGCCAGTGGCATCCGGGTCGTGCCATAGAGTGCCGCCGTTTGCTTCAATCAGTGAGCGGCTGATGACTAGCCCCATGCCTATTCCTTTGCGCTTGCTGGTGAAAAATGGCTTGAAAATGCGTTTTGCAGCTTCCACATCAAAACCGGGGCCATTATCCTGCACGGTAACCAGTGCCATATTGCTGGTTTCGTCTTTTTTGACTTTGATTGTGATGTGAGCGGCGGTGACATCTGCACCCTGAACTGCATCAATAGCGTTGCGCAGCAGGTTTAATATGACTTTCTGCACCTGAAGCGGGCTGCATAATACCGGCGGCAGTTTTTTTTCTGACTGGAGCAAGGGCTTAAAGCCGCTATAGCCATCTTTTTTAGCAATCTCTATCGATGCCTTAATCAGATGATTGATGTCTGCCGGCTCAACAATCAGTTCTCTTTGATTGAGAAAATTCATTAATTCATGCAGTGTGTCCCCTGCGCGCTGAGCCTGAGTGACACATCCTTCAAGTGCCCGGTAGAGGCTTTCTGAGTTTATATGATTGTTTTGCAGGCTATGTAATGCTACCTCGCTATAAGCTGAAATCGCCGCAAGAGGCTGGTTTATTTCGTGTGCGATAGCAGATGCAGTGTGCATGGCGATCTGTTGTTTTAACAGGGATTCTGTTTCACTGTGTCGTTTATGGCTTTGATGTTCTATTGCTTTAAGCTCAGTAATGTCACGCATGAGTCCTAATAGTCTTACAGGCTGTCCACCTTCAAAACTTATCTGTCCTGCGCTGAATATCCAGCGTTCGCTGCCATCGTTTTTACGGTATATGCGAAATTCAGTCTGATACTGTCCATTACCTTGCGGGTCAAGTGCCTGTAGAAGCACTTCTCGTCTATGTTCCAGATCATCAGGATGTATGCAGGCCTCGAATTTTTCATAGGTGATTTCCTCATCCGCAGAAACTCCTAAAAGTTCATGTGAGCGCTCATCCCAGTACAGGCTGTTATTGTTTAGGTCTCTATCGTACAACCCCAAACCTGCAGCATGTTTAGCCAAGTTTAAACGCTCCTCGTTTTTTTGCAGCGAAACTTCTACGTGTCTACGTTCGTCATGGTGAATTATTATGACAAAAGGCGGATTTGGGGCCGTTAACGTTGCAATATCAGCATTTATGCTTAATGCCCTGCCATCCTGAGTTAATACTACTAATTTATTTTTGTTACTAATGAAATACTGATTGGTGCTGATGAAGTTGAATTGCTGGCCGAGTAGCCTGCTATCCAGATTGGGAATGATTGCGTGTAACGGAAGGTTGAGCAACTGAGCTCCGCTATAGCCAAGCAAGGTATGTGCGGCAGGAGTGGCAAGAATGACTGCATCAGTTTCATCAATCAACAGCGCAGCCTTCTGCTGTGCGTTAGATAACGAATGGAATAGAGATTGGAAACCCAAGTAATTGATATGCAGTGTCAAAGCCATCTTTAAATCACAGAATTAAAGTCCTTAGTCACGACATGGTGTATATTACTCCTAATTAAGATTGTTTAAATAGTGTTGAAATCTTGGGTATTAAGTACTTGGCTATTTATAGCTGGATATTTAATATATACCTCAGTTGCTATTGGCATGACCGCTAGGCACACTATTTGCATCTGAAAGTTGAGTAATGCCGCTGCTAGGCAGATAATAGAACTGATTGAACGATAAATATAAAAGGCAAAGTTCATGGGGATTGAAGGTTTAGACCAGATAAAAAATGACAACGCGGTTGACTCCTTACTAGATAGTTTAGCTTTAATTTGCCGTCTTTATGGGGTAGCTACTTCTAAAGATGCGTTAGTCGCAGGGTTGCCATTGCGCAATGGCAAGATGACACCTGCATTAGTAAAGCGTTCTGCTGCTCGGGTCAATCTGGCGGTAACAGTTTTAAAAAAACCGCTTAATCAAATAAGACCGGAGTTTCTACCGGCTATCTTGTTGCTGAAAGATGAAGAAGCCTGTGTCATTACCAAATTAGATCCGGCAAAGAATCAGGCCGGTGTTATTTTCTCTGAGCTTGGTGAGGCAGAAGTGCTAATGACGCTGGATGAGCTGGCTGCCAGAAGCTCGGGCTATGTTATTGTCGCAAAACTTAAATATGTATTTGATCTGCGTGCGCCAAGTGTAGGCAAAGTACGTTTGCAGCATTGGTTCTGGGGTTCGTTAGCAGAAAATAGCCGTATCTATCGTGATGTCATGATTGCAGCCTTTGTGGTGAATATGTTCGCTTTGGCGACGCCGCTATTTACGATGAATGTGTACGACCGTGTTTTACCAAACCGTGCCACAGAGACTTTGTGGGTGATGGCCGTTGGTATTGCAATGATTGTGATTGGTGATTTGGTGTTGCGCACTATGCGTGGCTATTTTCTGGATTGGGCCAGCACCAGAATCGATGTAAAACTTACCAGCCGCATTATGGAGCAGGTTTTAGGGATACGTTTGGAACAGCGTCCAAATTCCGTAGGTTCATTTGCTAACAATCTGCGCTCGTTTGAAACTGTTCGTGATTTCATCACATCTGCCACAATTACAACATTTATTGATATTCCTTTTGGCCTGATTTTTATTACGGTCATCGCCTGGATTTCATGGCCTATGATTATTCCAGTGCTGTTAGGTGCTGTTGTGATGCTGATTTATTCATTTAGTGTGCAGACAAAAATGCACGATTTATCTGAGACTATGTATCGTGCCAGCGCTATCAGAAATGCAACATTGATTGAAAGTCTGGTTGGCCTTGAAACAGTGAAAGCATTGGGAATCGAAGGACACATGCAGCGTAAGTGGGAGCATAGCTCTCATTTTCTTACAGAGGTTACCAGCAAATTACGCTTGCTAACCGCATCTATCAACAATGGCTCAACCAGCATACAGCAGCTGATTACAGTTGCTATCGTGGTGCTGGGTGTTTATATGGTGATTGATGGTGAAATGACAATGGGCGGTTTGATTGCCTGTTCTATGCTTGCTTCGCGTGCGTTGGTGCCTGTTGCTCAAACTGCCGGTTTGTTGACGCAGTATCACAACGCATCAACATCTTTGACATCGCTGGATGAAATTATGCACCGCCCGGTTGAGCGCCCATTGGATAGTACTTTTTTATCCAGGCCCGCATTTAATGGTGATATTGAATTCAGGGAAGTGACATTCAGATACCCTGGTGCAGAAGAAGATGCACTCACCAAGGTGTCTTTTAAGATCAAGGCGGACGAGCATGTAGCGATACTTGGCCGTATGGGTTCGGGTAAAACAACCATTCATAAATTGATACTTGGTCTATATCAGCCGGTTGAGGGTGCGATTCTGATTGATGGTATTGATGCGCGGCAAATCGACCCGGCTGAGTTGCGCAGGTGTATCGGTTATGTGCAGCAGGATACACAACTGTTTTACGGTTCTATGCGTGAGAACTTAACGATATCTGCCCCTCACGTAGATGATGCTGCTGTACTGGCTGCAGCGCATGTTGGCGGCATAGATGAATTTGTGAACTCACACCCCAAAGGCTTTGATATGCTGGTAGGAGAACGCGGTGAGACGCTGTCTGGCGGGCAGCGTCAGGGGGTGGGGATTGCACGCGCTTTTATTTCCAAGCCTGCGATTTTACTTTTGGATGAACCAACCAGTGCCATGGATCATTCAGGTGAGGATGCAATTAAACGTAGGTTGCTTGAAGCAACCAAAGATAAGACATTGATACTGATATCACACAGGTCTTCTCTGTACGATTTAGTGAACAGAATTATCGTAATTGACTCTGGTAGAATTGTTGCAGATGGGCCTAAGGATCAGGTAACTGAGGCATTAAGAAATGGCAAGATTGGTAAGGCGCTATGAGTGAGCAGCTATTTAAAAAATTAGGTACCCTCAATAGTTTTCTTAAAAACCAATCCTGGATTACCAGGCCTATCTATTATTTTCTGGATCGAACCGTGGCAACTGAAACCAAAGAGGATTTACACTGGAATGATGAAGCGGATCTGGCTATCCTTGAGCAGGCCCCGGTCAAAGCTAAGACTTTGCTATATACGATTGCCGTGACATTGGGGTTATTTGTCATCTGGGCGTTTTTTGCCGAGGTGGATGAGGTTACCCGGGGAGAAGGGCGTGTTATTCCATCAAAGCAGGTGCAAGTCATACAGTCATTGGACGGTGGTATTGTCTCCGAGATACTTGTACATGAAGGGCAAAATGTAACGGTTGGTACCCCCTTGGTTCGTATTGATGAAACGCGCGCAGTTTCTTCTCTTAGGGAGAATCAGGCGCAGTATCTGGCCCTTTTGGCTAAGGCGGCAAGGCTCAAGGCTTTGGCGGAAGATGCACCGTTTAACCCGCCAGAGGAAGTGCGTAAACAAGCCCCCGAAATCTATGATCAGGAATACGCATTATATTTGTCCAGTAAAGATGAGGTGCGTTCAGCAATGGATATTGCGCGTGAGCAAATGACTCAGCGCGAGAAAGAGTTGCTGGAAGTTCAGTATAAGAAAGAAATTGCAGAAAAGAACTTTGAGTCTGCAACTAAAGAGCTTACTGCAAATAAACCCTTATTGGCGAGCGGCGCCGTATCTGAAATTGATATATTGAAACTGGAGCGTGAGTCGACAAGGGCCAGAGGTGATATCGATCAGGCGCGAGCGCAGATCGGTAGAATTAAAAGTGCTATTGATGAGGCGCGCCGTAAAATCGGCGAGGTGGAACAGAACTTCAAAAGCAAAGTGCGAACAGAGTTGAATGATGTTAGCGCGCGCTTAAGTAGCATTACTGAAGTCAGTGTTTCACTTCAGGATAAAGTTAATCAAACCATGCTTAAATCTCCGGTTAACGGTAAGGTCAGCCGCTTGTTTTTTAATACGGTTGGCGGTGTTATTCAGCCGGGAAAAGAAGTGCTTGAGGTGGTGCCTACGGACGATGCTCTGATTCTGGAAACTAAGATCCAAATCAAGGATATTGCGTTTATCCGCGTTCTGCAGCCTGCGGTGGTCAAGCTCACAGCTTATGATTACACGATTTATGGTGCTTTAGATGCCGTTGTTGAGAATATTGCTGCAGACTCTATAGTTGATGATAAGGGTAATGCCTATTATCTGGTGAGGGTGCGTACACTGAAGTCCAATCTTGGGAAGGGATTGCCAATTATCCCCGGTATGGTAGCGCAGGTTGATATCATGACCGGTAAGAAAACCGTTCTTTCCTATTTGCTTAAACCAGTATTAAAAGCAAAGTCATACGCTTTCAGTGAGAGATAAATGCAGGATATATTTGTTAGTACATTGCCGGAGCTTATTGATGGCTGGGTAAAAGCTTTTCCAGATGCTTTATTAGTAAAAGATGTTCTAGAAGTTAGCTCAAATTTAAAGGTAAAGGCCAAGCGTAACGCAGCTTTGATATTCTGGTTGCATCTTGATGGTAACCAGAATGACTGGTTACTTCCTGCCATTGCAGGGATATTGAACGGCTATCCTAAGGCAAAAGTTGTAGTGCTGGCTAATATGCCCAATCACACTGAGTCCTTGCAGGCTTTAAGCGCAGGAGCTATGGGATATGCGCATGCTTACTCAGCACCGGAGGTGCTGAAAGAAATCAGAGCGGTTATCGATCATGGCGGTTTATGGCTAGGGCAACAGCTTTTAAAGCTGCTAATAGAGACTTCAGTAAAACTTACAGGTAATCAGCCTGAGGTTGTTAAAGAGTTACTTGGGCGATTGACCAAGCGCGAAAAGCAAGTGGCTTTGGAAGCGGCCAAGGGGCTTAGCAACAAGGAGATTGCAAAGATACTGAAAATTACCGAGCGTACAGTAAAGGCGCATTTAGCCGCAACGTTTGAGCGTTTGGGCGTTAAGGATCGATTGCAATTGGCGTTGATGCTGAATAAAAGATAAAAAATCTTATACAAAAATTGTATGTATTATGTAGACTTAAAAATTAAAGCCCTGAATTCAGGGCTTTAATTTTACTGTGACATAAGCAACTAGCGCATATCTGGTTTCTGGTTTGCTTTAAATCTTAATTCCTGGCCCAGTCATGCCATCAATACCGATTTGTTTTAATGTGGCTATTTCATGGTCTGTTTGAACGCCTTCTGCAATGGCAAGTACGCCAAGAGAATGGGCAATCATACATAAGCCGCGTAGCAATGTTCTGTTTGCTTCGTTAGTGTCAATGCTACGTATTATTGAAGCATCAATCTTAATGTAATCCAGGCCAACATCATGCAATTCACCCAGGCGCGAGATGCGTGAGCCGACGTGTTCAATACCAATTTTGCAGCCTAGCGGTTTAATCTGGCTGCAAAAATTATGAAATTCCAACAGGTGATTAAAAGCATCCTGTTCAGGCACCTCTAAATATAATTTTTCGGCAACATTAGGGTTGGCTTTTATCAATTTAGTCAGATTCTCGATGTATGAGGCACTGCGCATCGCGCTAGATGAAACATTAAGGCCAATTGCTGGTGAGCCCTTGCTGAGTGATTGCACTGCAGTTTCGCAAACCAGTTCATCAATACGACCGATTAAGTTAAGCTGCATCGCCCAAGTGATGAATTCCCCGGCAGAAGACCATTTTCCATCGGGGGCGAGTTGTAATCGGACTGGTGCTTCAAAATGAATGAGTGCGCCGGCTTGGTTGATGACAGGGTAGGTTTCGAGTTTAATCCTTTTGTTGGTAATGGCCGATGTCAGTATGTTTAACCATTCGCTTTGATGACTATTTTCATATTGATTTAAATCATCCGGGTTAATGACATGTAAAACGTTGCTCTTGTCTGCGCCAATCTCGTCTATTACTTTAAGTATTGTATCGATTGTTTTTATAGCGCTATCAGCATTGCTTACCCGAATTGCCACGGTGATAAAGTTCACCGCTAGCGTAACATCATTAACGTGGCTTACTTTTTCCAGTAATTTTTTGAATTGATTGCCGATGGCATAGCTATCTTTGGGCTGGCTGGAAAAAAGGGAAAAGTCAGCGCCACTGATTCTGCCGGCAGATAGTTCTGGATGTTGTTTGCATAAGTCGCGAATTGAGTCACCAATTGTTTTTAGCATTTCATCAGTTTTTTGGCGGCCGAGTTTTTGGTTAATCGGGCCAAGGTTGGTGATTCTTGATATGGCTAGAACACCTTCATGAAAGTATTCTTCATGGCTGATAATGGCGTCTGCATTCTGAATGAAATAATCCCTATTCATCAGTTCGGTAACTTGGTCGAAGTTGTTATCAAGGCGCAGTTTATCCAGCCTTGCAGATTCTTCGCTTACTGTTTTCTTGATGCGGTTGGAGAGGGTATTCATTGCATTGGCAACAGCTTTGAACTCCTTTGTTTTTGGAACGTTGATAGTGACAAATCTATTTTCGCCAATTGATTCAGCTTGTCTTACAACGTCATTCAGCGGGTTCAATATTCTCTTCAGAATCTGGCTTCCGGCAAGGCATCCGATTATTGCAATCAACATTACCCAAACTGCACTTATTATGGTGTTGTCCCAGAGTTTGTCGTAAGCAAAAGTTGAGTCACTCATTATTTTCAATGAGCCGTATTGTGACCATCCATCCTGAATGTCAGCCAGGCCGGGCTGTAATTCCAGTTGAATCAATTTAAGAAACCAGTTTGGCGCTTTTGACTGGCTATTTTTGTTAATGCGCTCACTGATTATTTTGCCATTTGGGTCTAGTAAGCCAATGTATTCATAGTGACCAGAGTCGAATTGCGCGGAAAGCAGCAAGTCTAATGTTACAGGATCTTTCTCCATCTGCGTCATTGATAACGCAAGCGTGGTTGCATTGTCGAAATTTTTTGCTTGCAACTGATCTTCAAAATAATGCTTACTGGCCATGGTATTTAACACAAATGCCCCAGCAAAGGCTAATGTCAAAATGACGACAATAGCCAACCATAGTTGTTTAATTAATGACATATTCTTTCCCCACTTTTGTTCATTCTAATCCATCCATTTGCATACGTAACAGTACATCGCGCCATTTTGAAAGATGCGTTTGAGAGTCACCTTTAGGTTTATTACTGCTCCCTACCCAAATGCCTTTGTCGTTGAAGCTGAAAATCGGTACCAGATCTTTTCTTTGGGATGCGGGAAAAATATCAGGCTTCAAGCTGTCTAAAATCAGAGGCTCTGATTGTGGTGTTGCATAGTAGCTTAATACCATGTGTGCTATTACTGATCTGTGGTTTTGAATGTTCAGCTCAGCTCTAACGTAAGTCAGACGCAATTTTTCATTGGGAACGTTTGCCGCTTTAAGAAACATGTATTTAGCAATGCTGTAATCTTCGCAGTCGCCAGCCTGACGACCAATAGCTTCCAATGGTGAAGCCCAGTAATCTGATTGACCCCAAACGCTGATGTCATCAGCAAATATAATTTTGTTGTTGAAAAAATTGTTTATTTTCTGGATTTTTTCAAGTTCCGGTGCAGATTGTAAATCTGAAACTAATTGTTGAAGCTCCAGGATGCTTTTGTAGGCTTCCTCGCCATATCTCTGTTTGGCGTTAAAACTTAGTTTGGCAAAATCATGGTTGGCTGCGAATAGGTAAAAGCTGGAAAGAAATACAAATGAAATAATAACCGCGCTAAAAATCAACGGTTTTGATATGTTCAAGTTTGCTTTGAAACTTAAATGCACCTACGCTCCATAAAATGCTACCTGAATATGATTGGTAAGTTTGCAATATGCTATATGTGCGTATTGCTCTGGAGGTTGATAATAACCTATGAAACTGCAAGCAGTCTATATAACGCCATGTCTTAAATGTGCAGATGAGATTCCATCTTATCTTGGGCGTAATGGTAAAGATTTACCGCATTGGCCATCAGTACAATATATTTGTTTATTCAATAGGTATTTAATGCGATTGTGAGTAAAAGTTTAGATATAACTTCTAAAGAAATCAGGATAGAAAAATGGCATTAGTCGGTAAAGTAGTAGCAATGACAGGCGTGGCTACATTGATCTCAGGCAATGGGGCAAAGCGCGATTTGCAACTTGGAGATAGCATTCAGCCTAGCGATGTTATCCAGACCCCAGCCGGTGTAATGGTCGATGTGGAACTCGCCGATGGACGAGTCATTCATATTCTGGCTTCACAGTTGGTTGCCTTTAACGATTATCTCACCAGCATGCCTGTGCCGGATCCCTTGGATAATGCGCTGAATCTCGCTACGATTGATACTGTTATTCAAGCGATTGAAGGCGGCAGGGATATTGGGGATGTGTTGGAAGAAACCGCAGCTGGTCAAGCCGGTAATTTTAATGCTTATGGCTTTGGTTTTGTTGATTTATTTAGAGTTATCAATGAGTTAAGCCGAGTTGAGTTTAACTATGAATCGAATGTTGATTCTTCCATCATCACCTCGCGAGCTCAGGCTTTCATTAACAGTAATAATAACAATAATAACTCAGACAATAACAGTGATAATAGCTCAGCGGTAAGTTCGCCGGTTACAGCTGTTTCAGCTGCCAGTGGTACCTCTAACGTTACTTTAAGCGCACCAGCCAGCGTGACTGAAGGCGGCAACATCGTGTACACCGCGACCCTGGACCGTGCTTCAACCAGCGGTGCCGTAAGCGTAGTACTGAGCAACGGCCAGACCATCAGCATCGCCCAAG
>Ga0208120_100061_pt1 | contig 46111 bp, 49 predicted proteins | sample LakWasMet52_LOW8_2_FD_183888 | JGI IMG/M metagenome (GOLD analysis project Ga0208120, IMG submission 183888) | Freshwater sediment methanotrophic microbial communities from Lake Washington under simulated oxygen tension - Sediment Metagenome... | ecosystem: Environmental > Aquatic > Freshwater >...
ATAGAATTGAACCCGGTAGAATAAGCCAAAGAATTGATATGCAGACACTTAAAGTAGAACTAGCAAACAGAAGTTATCCGATTCACATTGGCCGAAATTTAATTTCGGATGCCAATTTAATATTGCCGCACTTAAAACGTAAGCATGTGGCTATTGTCACCAACACCACTGTTGCACCGTTGTATCTGGATAAACTAAGCCAGGTGTTACAGGCTGCCGGTGTGACGGTAATTCAAATCATTTTGCCGGATGGTGAAGCTTATAAAAATACAGAAACACTTAATACTATTTATGATGTGCTGCTACAAAACCGTTGTGAGCGTAGTACTACACTTATCGCGTTGGGTGGGGGCGTCATCGGTGACTTGACCGGCTATGCGGCGGCGACTTATCTGCGTGGTGTACCTTTCATTCAGATACCAACTACACTGTTATCCCAGGTCGACTCATCCGTTGGAGGTAAAACCGGTATCAATCATCCACTGGGTAAAAACATGATAGGTGCTTTCTATCAGCCACAAGTGGTACTGGCAGATATTGATACATTAAAAACTTTGCCTGCGCGTGAGTTTTCGGCTGGCATGGCAGAAGTGGTTAAATATGGCCTTATCCGCGATATTCAATTCTTTAGCTGGTTGGAAGCCAATATTGAACGGCTTATGGTATTGGACGAAACTGCGGTCAGCGAGGCCATCTATCGCTCATGTCAGAATAAGGCCGAGGTGGTAGCACGTGACGAGCATGAGAATGGTGAGCGCGCTTTGTTAAACCTGGGTCATACCTTTGGGCATGCGATTGAAAATGCGATGGGCTATGGTGTGTGGCTGCATGGAGAGGCTGTTGCCGCCGGTACCATGCTGGCGGCAGATTTGTCGCAACGTCTGGGGTGGTTAACCGATGCAGAAGTCAGGCGCATCCATGCGTTATTAACCAAGGCCAAGCTGCCCCTGGATGCGCCAAGGTTGGGTGCTGCCAAGTACCTGGATTTGATGCAAATGGATAAAAAAGTAGCCGATGGCAAGATTAGGCTAGTGTTGCAGCAAGGTATCGGCAAGTCAGTGATCACCAGCGATTATGATGCTGAAAAGTTAAAAGAGACTTTGGCATTATGCTAACCTGAAGTTAAGCTAAATTAAGTCACTTCCCCCTGAAAAAGGGAGAGTATGAAAGTTGGTGAATGAAAGTGCTATCCATGAACAGTCTTGCTCCTTACGCAGCCAATCCAGCTCAGTCAATAGGTCGCGTGTATGAAGAGCCTTCTTCATCCACACGCAATGCGTTTCAGCGTGACCGTGACCGCATAATCCATTCAACGGCATTTCGGCGTCTGGAATACAAAACGCAGGTTTTTGTAAATCATGAGGGAGATCTGTTCCGTACGCGTTTAACCCATAGTATTGAAGTAGCGCAATTGGCGCGAGGTATTGCCCGCACACTCGGATTGCATGAAGACCTTACTGAGGCAATTGCTCTGGCGCACGATTTGGGACATACGCCGTTTGGGCATGCCGGTCAGGATGCACTCAATGAATGCATGCGTGATTACGGTGGTTTTGAGCATAACCTGCAATCGTTGCGTGTAGTGGAGCAGTTGGAATTGCGTTATGCAGAGTTTGATGGGCTCAATCTTAGTTTTGAAGTTCGCGAGGGCATACTCAAGCACTGTTCAATTAAAAATGCCAGGCAACTTGGAGATGTCGGTCAGCGCTTTTTGGATAAAACCAGCCCTAGCCTGGAGGCGCAGCTCACAAATTACGCAGATGAGATTGCCTATAACAATCACGACATTGACGATGGTTTGCGTTCCGGGTTGATTACGATAGACCAACTATCAAAGGTGGAGCTGTTTGCGCAGAATCTAAGCGAAGTAAAAGCGCTTTATCCCAAGTTGGAACACAGGCGCACAGTGAATGAAACTGTGCGCCGTATGATTAATACTCTGGTGGTAGATCTCTGTACACAAAGTACTAAGAATATTACTCAGCAACAGCCACAAAGTATTTCTGATATTAGACAATTACCGCAGCTTATTAATTTTAGTGATGAAATCGCAGCAAAAAATCTTAAACTCAAACAGTTTTTGCGTAAAAATCTCTATCAACATTACAAAGTGAATCGGATGAGTGCAAAAGCAGCCAGAATTGTAAAAGAGTTGTTTACAGCATTTTTTGAAAATACAGGGTTGATGCCTGATGAGTTCCAGGTTTATGCTGAAACAGACAAGGCACGCGCCGTAGCGGACTATATAGCCGGCATGACAGATCGCTTTGCTATACGAGAGCATCGCAAACTATTTACGGTGGAAGAGTATTTGTAAAGTTTGGCAGGAGCTGAGGGTGGCAGTATTTGCCATGGTCTCATGCGGGTTCTCATGCGCGGCCGTAGACTGCTCCAATAGAGGGTGCTGAATACGACTCACAATGGCTGTCTAGCCATCAGTAAATCAGAGTGTCGATAGTGCAAAAGACAATGGTGCGAAAGTGGCATTGTTGCAAAATTACAACAAATGTAATTAATTGTGACAAAAATGCAAATTTTAAGTTGTCTGCACTAAAACGATTGTGCATACTTACGTTCACCTTCTTGATGAACGTAAGTGAATCGAGAAAGTTTGCAAACTTTCTCATCTGGTTTCTTGCTAGTAATAGCAAAAGGCTAATGAGGTAACGAAGTAGTATAAAGCAATAAACTTTTAGGAGATTTATATGAAAACAACAATTAAATTAGCAGTTGCTTCAGCATTAGTTGCTGCAGCTACAAGCGCTAACGCTGGTATCATCATTCCAGCTGGCGATTGGACATTGGACATCAGCGGTAACGTTAATGCTTACTACACATCAACAAGCCGTAGCGGTTCTGACGATGCAAACAGAAATCAAGACAGCTCAGTTAGCAACATCACAACAGGTTTGTTGCCAAACTTCATGTCATTTGGCGGTAAAACACGTCAAAATGATTTAGACGTTGCATTCACAATCAGCTTCAACCCAGGCGCATCACAAAACAATGCAGCTAGCGGTGGCTCTAACAGCGAACATCGTCAAGCATTCTTGACATTCGGTGACAAATCATGGGGTACTATCAAGGCTGGTAAAGATTTAGGTATCTACGGTTCAGACGCTATCTTGTCAGATATGACATTGTTAGGCGTTGGTAACGGTGCAGCTTCAATTGGTACAACTACATTAGGCCGTATCGGTGCTGGTTACATGTACGCTGACTGGAAATCACAAGTTTCATACATCTCACCAAACTGGAATGGCTTCAGCTTCCAAGCTGGTGTTACTCAATCATGGGACGCACGTAGTGGCGGCTGGACTGGTATTACCAGTGCTGGTACTGCAAACACAAACCGCGGTGGTTCACAACCTGCATTCGAAGCACGTGCTGCTTACGAGTGGGCTGGTGACGTAGCTGGTAAAGTTTGGGTTTCTGGTATTTCACAAAGCGTTGACTTTGACAGTGCAACTGTAGGCGACAAAACAGCTAGTGCATTCGACATCGGTGCTAACGTTAACGTTGCTGGTTTCGGTTTAACTGGTTACTGGAGTGATGGTCGCGGTACAGGTACACAATTCCTGTTGCAAGACGGCTTCACAACTACAGGTAAAAAACGTGATTCAAATGACTGGTACGTACAAGGTACTTACACAATCCCAGGCGTAGGCACAAAATTGGGTGTTAGCTACGGCGAGTCTGATTTAGACCACGCTTCAGGCGAAACTACATTCCGTGACTACCAACGTGATATGTGGACAGTTGGTGCTTACCACCCATTGACAAAACACTTGAACTTAGTTGCTGAGTACTCAGATGTTGATACAGAAATTAAATCAACTACTGTTGCTAACAGATACGACGGTTCATCAAAAACTGTTTCATTAGGCGCAATCTTATTCTTCTAGGATTACACAGGGTTAACCCTGTATAGTTTTGAAGTTTAAATAAAAACGGCATCTTCGGGTGCCGTTTTTTTATACTGGAAAATATTATGAGTAAATTGTTTGTATTATGTTTTTTGTTTTTAACTTCATGCGCACAGTTAATGAAGGGGGATGAGCAGCCTGTAATCCAGTTCAGAGATGCCAAAACATTCAAAACCACATGTAGTGGAACTGTTGAGGATTGGGGTAGCTGTTACAGAAAAGCTAAACGGACATGCGCAAATGGTTATGAAGTGACGGATAGAAACCAAGATAGTAGAGGTGTTGTACGTGAAATGATATTCACCTGCAAATAGTTTATGCGTTGTCATTAAAATATTTGTAGGAGCGCGCCCCGCCGCGGAAATGGTAAATCAAAGATGAGAAATGTTGATAATTTTATTATCGCAATCGGCACGAGGTCGTGCCTCCTACTCTTCTATACCTAGCTCCTGAATTTTACGTGTTAGCGTGTTGCGGCCTATGCCAAGCTGCGTGGCAGCTTCTATACGTCGGCCATGTGTATGCTCTAATGCTTTTTCGATTAATATTCGTTCAAAGGTATGGGTGCGAGACTCTAAAACATTGAGTTCACCACGATTAAGCGCATCAGCTACCTCGTTAGCGAGCGCATCTTGCCATGAAGTGGCAGTTGAAGATTGTGCTGCATCTTCTTTTAGTTCAGGCGGTAGGTCAGCAATGTCGATATTTTGGCCCGGGGCCATCACTGTGAGCCAGTGGCAAACATTTTCAAGTTGCCTTACATTACCGCTCCAGTTTACTGCACTTAGATATTTGAGTGCAGCAACAGATGGCTGTTTAGCCTCAACACCTAGTTCAGATGCACTATGCTGCAAAAAGTGTTTGATTAGTAATGGGATGTCCTCACGGCGCTCACGCAAAGCAGGCAGGCGTAATCTGATCACATTTAAGCGGTGGAACAAATCTTCACGAAACAGGCCATTTTTAACACGTTGCTCCAGGTCTTGATGGGTTGCGGCAATAATGCGTACATTCACTTTAATCGGCTGGTGTCCACCAACGCGGTAGAATTGTCCGTCACTTAATACACGTAATAGGCGTGTTTGCAGGTCGGCAGGCATATCTCCAATCTCATCCAGAAATAGCGTGCCGGTATCAGCCTGTTCAAAACGCCCACGCCGAGATGCCGCTGCGCCCGTAAATGCACCACGTTCGTGTCCAAATAATTCAGACTCTAGTAAGTCTTTTGGGATGGCCGCTGTGTTGATGGCAATAAAGGGTTTGTCTGCTCTCGGGCTATGGCGATGCAGGGCGCGTGCTACTAGCTCTTTGCCGCTGCCAGATTCACCGTTGATTAGCACAGTGGCATGCGAGCGACTTAGTCTACCAATGGCGCGAAATACCTCCTGCATTGAGGGTGCCTGACCAATAATTTCCGGTGTTTCCTCGCTAATAGTATTATTGCCTGTACTTTCTGATGCTTGTCTCGTACTTTCTTCTACGGCACGTTTGATGATGTCAATTGCCTGGTCGACATCAAAAGGTTTGGCAAGGTATTCAAATGCACCACCCTGAAAGGCAGCAACTGCGCTTTCAAGATCTGAGTAAGCAGTCATGATAATTACGGGAATATCAGGATATTTACGCTTGATTTCAGTTAAAAAATCTAAACCGGAACCATTAGGCATGCGTATATCACTGACGACTACCTGCGGTTGTTCACGCTCTAGTTCATTAAGAGCTTCAACTATAGAGGAGAAGGTTTTAAATTCTAAATCAGTACGTGCAAGTGCCTTTTCAAATACCCAGCGTATAGATTTGTCGTCATCAATAATCCAGATCGGTTTCATATTATTCTCATATTTAAAGTGCAAATTACTGGTTGTATGTATATTGTTAATGTGTAGTTTGCTTTACAGCATTGGTTTCGATTGGTAACAAAATAGTAAAGCAGGTGTTGCCAGGCTCGCTCGTGCACTCAATCATGCCGTGGTGTTGTGTGATAAATGTTTGTGCCAAGGTTAAACCTAGGCCGGAACCGCCTTCGCTGCCTGAAACTAGCGGATAAAAAATCCGATCGCGGATATCAGCTGGAATGCCAGGTCCGTTATCAATGATTTCCAGTTTAATGGCGACACGGTAGCGTTTTCTTGCCAAGGTTACTTGCCGTTCAGCCCGGGTTCTAAATATGATTTGGCTGGATGGTGTTTTATGTGATTGCATTGCCTGCACTGCATTGCGTGCTATGTTGAGCACTGCCTGAATGAGCTTTTCACGGTCACCTATCAGTTCAGGCAGGCTCAAATCGTAATCGCGCTTAATGATGACTGATTGAGGGGATTCTGCAAGAAGCAGGCTTCTAACACGTTCCAGCACCTCGTGGATATTGGTGGGTTGGTATTTAGGAACGCGATGCGGAATAAGCAGTCTATCCATCAAGGCTTGCAGGCGGTCGGCTTCTTTTATAATAACTTGTGTATATTCACGCAGGCTAGGTGACGGTAGTTCATGCTCAAGTAGCTGCGCAGCACCACGCAGGCCACCTAATGGGTTACGTATTTCATGCGCAAGATTGCGTAGCAGTTCAGCATTGGCCTGTTGTTGTATCAGCATGCGCTCTTCACGTGCTATACGCAGCTGTGCGTCCATTTGCTGAAATTCTAAAATTAAACTGGCAGCAGGTGATTCAATGGGGGTGACTGTACAGGTGACAGCAAAAGAGTTTTGCCGGTGAGTACTAATGCTGAATTCATGCTCGCGGAAAGGACTTTGCTGCTGAACTGCATTATTAACAGCCATCATTAGAATGTCGCAGTTAGGAAAAACTTCGCTGATATGCAGCCCTATTATTTGGGTGGCACTAAAGGCAAAAATGATTTCTGCACCGGGGTTTACGTAAACCACACGGCAATTGTCATCAAGCAGAATTATAGCTGTAGCTAAATGTTCTAACCCAGCAAAATGGTCTGGCGTTTTTTGAACCATAGTATTGATGCACTCAAAGTTTCACTAATCATACTATGAATAAAGCAAAAGGTAGGCCAGAAGATGTGTATGTAGTAAATAAATTAAAATGGGGTTTTAAAAGTTGGTAAAGTGACCAATGCAGTCACTGCTGTATTGGCTTGTAAGCTTGGTAGTAGTGTTTTATACCTTAAATTGTAAATTAGCGTAGTGAATCTATTTCTTTTTGTAATAGTTCAATATTTTTCTGATGGTTATCGACATTTTCTTGTAAGTTCTTCATTTTTTCTTCAAATTTAGGAACGTTACGGAAGGTCTGGCCGCTAGCAGTACGGTAAACCTCTGGGTTAGATTCTCCCTCGGCATAGGCCTTCTTGGCTTCTTCAAGCGCGGATTTTTCGGCATCAAGTTCGTTCTGCAATATGCTTCTACGTTTGCCATCACGTTGATTTTGCGTGTTTTTATCTACACGAGGAAAGTCTTCTGGGGTTGCGGTACGTTTATTAGTTGGGCTGCTAGTTTTGGCCTTGGTGCGGTTATTGCTGATATTGTTTTCATCAGGATCTATCTCCAGGCGCGTAGCCCCTTTAGATTTGATGTTAGAGTAGGTTACGCGACCATCGGCATCTACATGCTTGTATATTTCGGCAAGTGCTGAGGTTGAAACAGTGATGGTAAATAGCGTCAAAAATAAGTGTTTTTTCATGAGCTTAGTTTATTAGAGTTAAATCAATAAGGCAACAAAGTTGACTGTTGCCAAGTGTGGTAATTAAGTGTGGACACAAGCAGGAAAAAGGTGAAGGTTATTATTAGCCGATACGTCAGCTGTAATAAAAAAGGGCGAGTAACTCGCCCTTTTTTAACAATTGCTATTTAACAGCAGATTAGCATGAGTAGTACAGGCCAAATTCTACTGGGTGTGGTGTCATACGAACTTTGTTTACTTCATCCATTTTCAGGTCGATGTAAGCGTCAATCCAATCGTTGGTAAACACGCCACCTTTTGTTAAGAACTCGCGGTCTGCATCCAAAGCTTCAAGCGCCTGTTCTAGTGAAGCACAAACGGTTGGAATTTGCGCATCTTCTTCTGGTGGTAGATGGTACAAGTCTTTTGTAGCTGGTTCACCTGGGTGAATCTTGTTTTGTACGCCATCTAAACCTGCCATCAACAATGCTGAGAATGCCAGGTATGGGTTGGCGATAGGATCAGGGAAGCGTGCTTCAACACGGCGACCTTTATCAGAATGCACGAAAGGGATACGGATAGAAGCAGAGCGGTTTTTAGCTGAGTAAGCTAATTTAACTGGTGCTTCAAAGTGTGGAACCAAGCGTTTGTATGAGTTGGTACCTGGGTTAGTAATCGCGTTCAATGCTTTAGCATGTTTGATGATACCGCCGATGTAGTAAAGCGCAAACTCGCTCAAGCCAGCGTAGCCGTTGCCTGCAAACAGGTTTTTGCCATCTTTCCATACTGATTGGTGTACGTGCATACCGCTACCGTTATCGCCAGCAAATGGCTTTGGCATGAATGTAGCTGTTTTGCCGTAAGCGTGTGCAGTGTTCAAAATCACGTATTTCTGGATTTGCGTCCAGTCAGCACGTTGTACCAATGTGCTGAATTTAGTACCTATTTCACATTGACCAGCAGTTGCAACTTCATGGTGGTGCACTTCAACAGGCACGCCCATTGCTTCTAATGTTGTACACATTGCTGAACGGATGTCGTGTAATGAATCGACTGGTGGCACTGGGAAGTAACCGCCTTTAACGCCAGGGCGGTGGCCTGTGTTGCCGCCTTCGAATTTCTCGCCAGATGCCCATGCACCTTCTTCAGAATTGATGCGTACTGAGCAACCGCTCATTGCAACATCCCATTGAATGCTATCGAAAATGAAGAACTCTGGTTCTGGACCAAAGTAAGCCGTGTCGCCTAAACCAGTTGATTTTAAGTAAGCTTCAGCGCGTTTAGCCAAAGAGCGTGGGTCACGCTCGTAACCTTTGCCATCAGTTGGATCTACTACATCACATGTCAGAACCAGTGTAGGCTCATCCATAAATGGGTCGATATTTGCAGTAGATGCGTCTGGCATCAATTGCATATCTGATGCTTGAATACCTTTCCAGCCAGCGATTGAAGAGCCATCAAATGCGTGACCTTCTGTAAATTTATCTTCATTAAAGTGAGAAACGGGCACAGTAACGTGTTGTTCTTTACCGCGAGTGTCTGTAAAACGAAAATCGACAAATTTGATGTCGTTTTCTTTTACCAATTTCATTACATTAGCCACTGACATTTAGAATCTCCTAGGATGGGTGTGGTTTAGATTAAAGTGTAAGGTAAGTAAAACTAAAAAAACAGTAAATTTTAACACAGTAGATTAGCAGGAAGCATGCCAATCTTACTAAAGTATTGAAACCAAGCTTTCTTTATAGTTTGTATGAAATGTCAAAATAAACAATGCTCCATATTGGTGCGTTCAGTAAATTTTTTGCCCCAATGTGGAGCATATTTGGGTTGTGAATATTTTTTGTGTTTTAAGGCTATACTTTTAAAAAATAATTATTTTAATTTTCAAGAAGGATAAGGTAATGAGTAGTCAAACGGAAATTTTGGCTTTGGCACAAAAACGTGCCACAGAAAAAAGTTTGCCTTACGCTGGCGCACTTACGCCACAAGAAGCATTTGAGGTATTGCAGGCAAATTCTAAAGCATTGTTAGTCGATGTGCGAACCAAAGCGGAGTTGGAGTTGGTTGGACGTGTCCCGGGAGCCCTTAATGTAGAGTGGGCATTTTACCCGGGCATGGTCGCCAATGAGAATTTTGCGGAGCAATTGACTTCCGAGCTTAATAATCGCCATGTGGGCAAAGATGCAGTGCTGATTTTTATGTGCCGTACCGGTGGCCGTTCAAATAATGCGGCGGCGGTAGCCGCAGCGCTCGGCTTTTCGCAAGCCTACAACACGCTGGAAGGTTTTGAAGGCGAGGCGAATGCTGATAAACAACGCACATTTATTAACGGCTGGAAACATGCCGGCTTGCCTTGGACTAATTAATAATGGCTGATAAGTACGCCGAACCTTTAAATGATGTAGACCGCTACGCGGTAGTGGGCAACCCTATAGCACACAGTAAATCGCCCCTGATTCATGAGGCATTTGCCAAACAAACTGGGCAGAATATGAGCTATGAGCGCGTTTTAGCGCCATTAGATGGCTTTTCTAGCACTGTGAAAGATATGATTGCACGGGGTTTTAAAGGCGTAAATGTCACGGTTCCATTTAAATTTGAAGCCTATAAAATTTGCGATAGCTTAAGTGCTCGAGCAAAAAGTTCTGGCTCTGGTGCAGTGAATACGCTTATTAATGTCAATGGGAAAATTCATGGTGACAATACAGATGGGACGGGCTTGCGAAGAGATATTGAGCAAAACCTTGGGGTTGCCATTGTAAATAAGAATATATTGATTCTAGGTGCTGGAGGTGCCGCTCACGGTGTTTTGAATTCGTTAATGGGTGCTAAAAGCATTACGATTGCTAATCGTAGTTTGGACAAAGCGCTGGAATTGGTGATGTCAATTTCTGATTGCGAGGCAAGTGCAAGTTCGTTTGAGTCCCTAGATCAACCCTATGACTTAATTATTAACGCTACTTCAGCCGGACTTACAAATAGTGAGCTGCCAATCCCTGATGTTATATTTGGAAAAAATTGTTTGGCATACGACATGATGTACGGCCGTGAAACACCTTTTATGGCGCAGGCGCGTCGCAATGGTGCGCGAGTGGCTGACGGCTTGGGGATGCTGGTTGAGCAAGCTGCCGAGGCTTTTTATCTATGGCGCGGCATAAGGCCAGAAACGCAGCCGGTGATTGAAATGGTAAGAGCTTTATAGATGCGGAACAGCTTTTTTACCAAGTGGTTTTTAAATGAGCATACAAGTGCGCAGCCCCTGACGATGGGAGGCTATATTAAGCGCGGACTGGCGCTGCTGGTTACCATTATTCTGCTGTATCAAATCTGGATATTTCTGCATATTTGCTGGTGGATGAAATTTAATCCTTCTTCCAGTTCATTTATGGAAGACCGTTTGGAAATTATCCAGGAAAAACGGCCAGATGCGGAATTGAAGCATAAGTGGGTTAACTATGAAAAAATCTCTGTTCATCTCAAACGTGCAGTGATCGCCTCTGAAGATGCCAAGTTTCTTGATCATGAAGGTTTTGACTGGGAAGGAATCCAGAAAGCTTACGAGAAAAACCTGAAAAAAGGCAAGATTGTGGCTGGCGGGTCAACCATCAGCCAGCAGTTGGCAAAAAACCTGTTTTTATCCACCAAGCGTACGCCATGGCGCAAGGCGCAGGAAGCGGTAATTACACTAATGCTGGAGAAAATACTTACCAAACGGCGTATTTTGGAAATTTACCTGAATGTGATTGAGTGGGGTAATGGCGTGTTTGGTGCCGAGGCAGCAGCGCGGCATTATTATAAAACCAGTGCATCAAAACTCAGTGTGGGTCAGGCGGCAAGACTGGCGGCAATGATTCCTAACCCACGTTTTTATGATGCACACCAATATACGCGTTACCTGAGTCGGCGCACCGCGACCATTCAGGCAAGGATGTATATGGTTGATGTGCCAAAATAAAAAAATTGCCCGGCCTATTTAATCAGGTTGGGCAATCAGGAATTACAGCATAGTCTTTAAGTATTTTGCGGTATAGCTGGTGCCGCTCTGTGCTACCTGTTCCGGCGTGCCTTCTGCGATGATAGTGCCTCCGCCATCGCCGCCTTCCGGCCCCATATCAACAATCCAGTCCGCAGTCTTAATTACATCCAGATTGTGTTCAATAATGACTATGGTGTTGCCGGCATCACGTAAACGATGAATTACATCCAGCAATAATTGAATGTCAGCAAAGTGCAGACCAGTGGTTGGTTCATCCAGAATATACAGGGTACGGCCGGTATCACGTTTGCTAAGTTCCAGTGCCAGTTTAACGCGCTGTGCTTCACCACCTGACAATGTAGTAGCACTCTGCCCCAGTGTGATGTAGCCTAAGCCTACATCAAGCAGGGTCTGCAATTTGCGGGCAATGACTGGTTGTGCACTGAAAAATGTATGTGCCTGTTCCACGGTCATGCCTAAAATTTCATGAATGTTTTTGCCCTTGAATTGGATTTCCAGTGTCTCGCGATTGTAGCGGTGGCCTTTGCATACATCGCAAGGCACATAAACATCCGGTAAAAAGTGCATCTCAACCCGAATCACGCCATCGCCCTGACAGGCTTCGCAACGGCCGCCTTTAACGTTAAATGAGTAGCGTCCTGGACCATAACCGCGCATGCGGCTTTCCGGCACGCCGGCAAATAGATCACGTATCGGTGTAAATAGGCCAGTATAGGTTGCCGGATTGGAGCGTGGTGTGCGTCCAATCGGGCTTTGATCGACATCTACTACTTTGTCGAAAAATTCCAAGCCATTAATCTCGCCATAAGGAGCTGGCTCAGTGCTGCTACCATATAGATGATGCGAGACAATCCGGTAAAGCGTATCGTTAATCAGTGTGGATTTTCCGCTGCCGGATACGCCGGTAATGCAGCTAAGCAAGCCGACCGGCAGATTTAAAGTCACGTCTTTCAGGTTGTTGCCGGTGGCGTGTGTCATTTTTAGCCAGCGTGCAGGGTCTGCCGCAGTGCGTTTTTTGTTGTAAGTGATCTGGCGCTTACCGCTTAAGTACTGGCCGGTAAGTGAATCCGGATTGTCTTTAATCTGCTGTGGTGTACCTTCTGCTACGATGCGGCCTCCATGTTCGCCAGCACCTGGGCCGATATCTACGACATAATCCGCTTCCATGATGGCGTCCTGATCATGTTCCACCACAATCACGCTGTTGCCGATGTCGCGCAGGCGTTTCAGTGTGTCAAGCAAGCGGTCATTGTCGCGCTGATGCAGGCCGATGGATGGTTCGTCCAGCACATACATCACACCGGTTAAGCCACTACCGATTTGTGAGGCTAGGCGGATACGTTGCGCTTCGCCACCAGAGAGCGTTTCGGCGGAGCGCGAAAGTGACAGATATTCCAAACCTACGTTGGTTAGAAATTTCAGGCGATTGCTGATCTCTTTAACAATTTTGTCTGCAATGGCAAGTTTTGCACCTGTTAATTCAATGGTGTCAAAGAATGTAAGTGCTTGCTTTAACGGCACCTCGCAAACTTCATGAATATTTTTATTGCCAACTTTTACGTGGCGCGCTTCTTTACGTAAACGAGTACCGACACAGTCCGGGCAGGTTTGTGAATTCAGGTATTTTGCAAGTTCTTCACGCACGGTTTGCGAGTCGGTCTCGTGATAGCGGCGTTGCAGATTATTCAGAATGCCTTCGAAGCTGTGCGATTTTTGGTAGAACACACCGCGTTCATTAAGATATTTAAAGCCGATCTCTTCTTTGCCGCTACCATTCAGCAAAATGTGCTGAATATGTTCCGGCAGTTTTTCAAAAGTGGTATCGAGGTCAAACTTGTAGTGATCAGCCAGGCTGGCTAGCATCTGGAAGTAAAATTGGTTGCGTCTGTCCCAGCCTTTGATTGCGCCGGCGGCCAGAGATAAATGCGGGAATGCTACTACGCGTTTCGGGTCAAAAAAGTTGATGTTGCCCAAGCCGTCACACTTGGGGCAGGCGCCCATCGGGTTGTTGAATGAGAACAGGCGCGGTTCAAGTTCTGCAAGTGAGTAATCACAAACCGGGCATGAAAACTTGGCAGAGAACAGATGTTCTTTATCGGTATCCATTTCCACAGCAATGGCTTTACCCTCAGCCAGACGTAAGGCAGTTTCAAACGATTCTGCTATGCGCTGCTTCATGTCCGTTTTAACTTTGATACGGTCAACCACTACATCTACATTATGCTTGGTGGTTTTTGCCAGCTGCGGCAACGCATCTACTTCATAAATCTTGCCGTCTACACGCAAACGCACAAAGCCTTGCGCTTTCAACTCTTCAAATAAATCGACTTGTTCACCTTTGCGGTTGGATACTACCGGCGCCAGAATCATGAGCTTGGTGTCTTCAGGCAATGCCAGCACGCTGTCTACCATCTGGCTTACGGTTTGTGCTTCCAGTTTGATGCCATGTTCCGGACATTCCGGGTCGCCGGCACGTGCATACAGCAGACGCAGGTAATCATGAATTTCGGTAACCGTACCCACGGTTGAGCGCGGGTTGTGCGAGGTGGATTTTTGCTCGATGGAAATTGCCGGCGATAAGCCTTCAATCAAATCTACATCGGGCTTGTCCATGCGTGCCAGAAATTGACGTGCATAGGCCGAGAGTGACTCTACATAGCGGCGCTGACCTTCTGCATACAGCGTATCAAAAGCCAGTGATGACTTACCGGAACCGGACAATCCGGTAATCACTACCAGTTGATTACGAGGAATATCCAGAGAGATATTTTTTAAGTTGTGGGTACGCGCACCGCGAATACGAATTAAATCCATTTGGTTTAAATCCATCATGCTTTTACTAGGCTTTTACTAAAAATTGGGGCAACCTGCTAATATACCTACTTTTACGCATTAAGATTAATTATTTTTCATGTCATCGTTGCACAATACAACATCCTCGACAACATCAGCGGCAAGTAGCGTTGTCACAGAATTAATCTCATCAGAAAAAATGACCCCAGCCGAATTGCGCGCCACTTTAAGTTTGGCGTCAATTTATGGCTTGCGCATGCTGGGCATGTTTCTGATCCTACCAATTTTTGCAATATATGCGTCAACATTGCCTGATAAGCCTAGCGGTTTTATGGTGGGCTTGGCATTGGGTGCGTATGGTCTGACACAAGCTTTGCTGCAGTTGCCGTTTGGTATGGCCTCGGACAAGTATGGCCGTAAACCGATGATCTATCTTGGGCTGGGTATCTTTGCTGTCGGCAGCATGGTGGCAGCACTGGCGATGAATATCGAGGGCGTGATTATTGGCCGTGCTATTCAGGGCGCAGGTGCAGTTTCTGCTGTAGTGACGGCGCTGGTGGCAGATTTAACGCGTGATGAGCATCGTACCAAAGCGATGGCAACCATAGGCGGCACAATAGGTATCGCATTTGCATTTTCATTAGTGGCAGGCCCGATTTTGAATGAATGGATGGGGGTGCCAGGTATATTCTTTTTGACAGGGGTTTTAACGCTGGCAGCGATTGCCGTAGTCAGGTTTGTTGTGCCAGACCCTATCAATAGTCATTACCATTCTGATGCCAGTGCGGCACCGGCCAAGCTTATGGATGTACTTAAAAATACTCAATTATTACGTTTGAACTACGGCATTTTTGCCCTGCATGCAGCGCAAATGGCGATGTTTGTGGTAGTGCCATTCGCAATTAATGAAAGTAGCCATTTAGATGTTAATCAGCACTGGAAGATTTATTTGCCGGTAGTTCTGGTGGCGTTCGCGTTAATGGTGCCTGGAATTATTTATGCAGAAAAACAATCGAAAATGAAGCAGGTATTTGTGGTGGCGATTGCTGTGATGCTGCTTGCGCAAATCATGTTCGCTGTTTCTATCCATTATTTCTGGGGCATCATTGCGTCGTTAACAATTTACTTTGTAGCATTCAATCTGTTGGAAGCCTCGTTGCCATCGCTCATTAGTAAAATTGCACCTGCAGCAGCAAAGGGCACCGCGATGGGGGTTTATAATACATCGCAGTCCTTGGGGATTTTTGTTGGTGGTGCTTTGGGTGGCTACCTGTCACATATATATGGCTTTGCCAGCGCTTTTATATTTTGTGGCGTGATGATGTTTTTATGGCTATTATTTGCATCTTCTATGCAAGCGCCATTAGCAGTAAGAACCAAGATGTATACTATGGATGAATCGGCTGATAACATGGCGGCCGAGCGCGCAAATGCGGTTAAAAATGAACTGTTGAGACTTGCCGGCGTGGTCGAGGCGGCGGTGTTGCCACAAGAGCGCACGGTAATATTGAAAATAGATAAGTCATATGATTGGGATGACGCCCAAGTGTATAAATTGTTGAGGGGATAAGCATGGCATCAGTGAATAAAGTGATATTGGTAGGTAACTTGGGACGTGACCCGGAAGTACGCTATATGCCTAATGGCGAAGCGGTATGTAATTTTAGTATTGCTACGACTGATAGCTGGAAAGATAAGTCAGGCGCCAAGCAAGAGCGTACCGAGTGGCATAATATCGTGATGTATCGCAAACTGGCTGAGATTGCCGGTGAGTACCTTAAAAAAGGTCGCCCGGTGTATGTGGAAGGTCGTTTGCAAACGCGAAAATGGCAGACTAAAGAAGGTCAGGATCGTTACACTACGGAAATTATTGCAGACCAGATGCAAATGCTAGGTGGTCGTGACGGCGGCGGTTCAAATGCCAGCTACGATGGTGGCATGGATCAGGGTGGTATGGATGGCGATTATAATCAAGCGCCAGCAAGTCAGGGCCAAGCTAAAACTGCTCCTGCGCAATCATCGGCTAAACCGGCGGCAGCGGGTTCCGGCTTTGATGATTTTGAGGACGATATACCGTTTTGATTACTATCGCAGTATAATTAGCCAATTATTAAAACAAAGCCCGCTATATACGGGCTTTGTTTTTTGCGTTCCTTTTATTTTGCGCATTCAACGAGTTACTAAATGAGTCCTAGCCAAAAAATTATTACTGATGATGTACGTATCATCGAAACCAAGGAGTTGACTCCGCCCTCAGTTTTGCTGGATAAACTTGAGCCTAGCAAGGCCACAACGGATCGCATTGTCAAAACTCGTGCCGAAATCCATCGTATATTGCATAGTGCTAATGATCGTCTGCTGGTGGTGATCGGCCCATGTTCCATTCATGATTATGATGCGGGCATTGAATACGCAAAACGGTTGTTGACGCAATACCATAAACATATCAACGAGCTGTTGATCGTGATGCGTGTGTACTTTGAAAAGCCGCGCACTACCGTGGGTTGGAAAGGTTTGATCAACGATCCGCATCTGGATGGCAGTTTTGACATCAATGAAGGTCTGGACTTGGCGCGACGTTTTCTACTTGAGGTCAATGAGTTGGGCATGCCGGCCGCCACGGAGTTTCTGGATACGATTACGCCGCAATATACCGCTGATTTGGTAAGCTGGGGCGCGATTGGTGCGCGGACTACCGAATCGCAGATACACCGTGAACTGGCATCAGGCTTATCGTGTCCAGTAGGTTTTAAAAATGGCACCGACGGCAATATCCGCATCGCGGTTGATGCAATTAAAGCTGCGGCTAGTCCGCACCATTTTTTATCTGTAACCAAGGATGGACGTTCGGCGATTATTTCAACGACCGGCAATGAAGATTGTCACGTAATTCTGCGTGGCGGTAAAACGCCAAACTATGATGCGGAAAATATTGAAGCCGTAGCCAAGGAGTTAGCGCAATCAGGCCTTAATGCTAAAGTAATGGTGGACTGTTCTCATGCGAACAGCCAGCGTCAGTACAAATTACAAAAGCAAGTGGCGGCTAACGTGGCTGAACAGTTAAATGCTGGTGATGATCGCATCATGGGGCTGATGATTGAGTCACATTTGAACGAAGGCCGTCAAGACCATGAGCCAGGCTGCGCGTTAGAGTACGGTAAATCGATTACCGACGGCTGCCTGGGCTGGGATGATACGGTAGAGATTCTCGATATGCTGGCTGAGAGCGTTAAAAAAAGACGTTTCCAGAATCAGCAGGATGACGATAACTAAGCCTGCCGAGTGCTTTTGCGCTAATGCTTTTGTGGTATTAAGGTATAATTTCGGGTTGTTTAACATATTTGTGTAAGGAGGATGAAATGCCTATTTACGATTATCAATGTACTAGCTGTGGACACAAAGCTGAGGTGATGCGCAAGATCAGCGCGGCTTCGGTAGAGGCTTGTCCGGAATGCGGTAAAGAGACTTTCGCCAAGCAGGTTTCTGCGCCTAGTTTTCAGTTGACCGGCAGTGGCTGGTATGCAACGGATTTTAAAGGCGGTAACAGCGTAAAAAAGACTGAACCCGCTGCAGAAGCTAGCTCTGCGCCTGCTTGTGGCACCGGCTGCGCCTGCCACTAGCGAATAAATTCTTTATGAAAAAATATCTTATAACAGGCTTGCTGGTTTTAGTCCCGCTGGTAATTACCATCTGGGTACTGAAATCATTGATCGGCATTATGGATCAAAGCCTGTTGCTGCTACCTGAAGAATGGCATCCGCATACGCTAATCGGTCGCGACATTCCCGGCTTTGGCGTGATTCTGACGTTTGCTATTGTGCTCATTACCGGGCTCATTGCTACCAATTTTTTTGGCATGCAGATTATTGTACTGTGGGAAAAGCTGCTCAATCGTCTGCCGGTGGTTAAGTCTATCTACTCCAGCGTTAAGCAGGTTTCAGATACGCTATTTTCCGACTCAGGCAATGCATTTCGCAAAGCGGTTCTGGTGCAGTTTCCGCGTGAAGGTGCCTGGACGATCGCTTTTTTAACTGGCACGCCCGGCGGCGATGTGGCTAATCACTTGCATGGCGACTACGTTAGTGTGTTTGTGCCGACAACACCTAACCCTACCGGCGGTTACTTTTTAATGATGCCTAAAGCTGATGTCATTGAGCTGGAAATGAGCGTGGATGAAGCGCTTAAATACATCATCTCTATGGGCGTAGTTGCGCCGGCAAATAAATTACCTAAACTTTTAACTCAATAAATACAGTAGATACACAATTATGATGCGTACACATTACTGCGGCCACTTAAACCGCGAACACATTGGTCAAACCGTAACACTTTGTGGCTGGGCGCATCGTCGTCGTGACCATGGCGGCGTTATTTTTATCGACTTGCGCGACCGTGAAGGTTTGGCGCAGATCGTGATTGACCCAGATACAAAAGATGCTTTTGCGATTGCAGAGACAGTACGTAGTGAATTTGTGCTGAAAGTAGTCTGTAAAGTACGTGCACGTCCAGAAGGTACAGTTAACACTAACTTGCCTACCGGTGAAGTGGAAATGCTGGCAACTGAGATTGAAGTGCTGAACCCTTCACTCACGCCACCATTCATGCTGGATGATGAGAACCTGACTGAAACCGTGCGTTTAGAGCACCGTTACATTGATTTGCGCCGCCCAGCTATGCAAAAGAACCTGATGTTGCGCTACCGAGTGGCTAAAACGTTGCGTGATCACTTGGATAGCAATGGCTTTATCGAGATTGAAACGCCGATGCTTACACGTAGCACACCAGAAGGTGCGCGTGATTATCTGGTGCCTAGCCGCGTGCACCATGGCATGTTCTTCGCGTTGCCGCAATCACCGCAACTGTTCAAGCAGTTGCTGATGGTGTCAGGCTTTGACCGTTACTTCCAGATCACCAAATGCTTCCGCGATGAAGATTTGCGTGCTGATCGTCAGCCGGAATTCACGCAAGTGGATATTGAAACATCGTTTATGGAAGAAAACGACATTATGGATCTGGTGGAAGAAATGATTCGCCAGATGCTGAAAAAAGTACAGGATGTAGACTTGCCAGCCAAGTTCCCGCGCATGCCATTTGCTGAGGCCATGAACAGATACGGCTCAGATAAACCGGATATGCGCGTGACGCTTGAAATCACCGAACTTTCAGACGTGATGAAAGATGTGGATTTTAAAGTGTTTGCAGGTGCTGCCAATATGGCGGGTGGTCGTGTAGCGGCTTTGCGTGTGCCTAACGGCGCAGCAATCAGCCGTTCAGAGATCGATGCTTACACCGAGTTTGTAAAAATCTACGGCGCAAAAGGTCTGGCGTACATCAAAATCAATGACATTACCAAATTGAATGAAGAAGGCCTGCAAAGCCCGATTGTGAAAAACATTCATGTGACTGCACTGCAAGCAATTATTGACCGTACCGGCGCGCAAAATGGTGACATCGTGTTTTTCGGCGCAGATAAAGCAAAAATCGTGAATGAAGCTTTAGGCGCGTTGCGCCTTAAAGTCGGTCACGACAAAGGCCATGTGGATGGCCGCGCTTGGGCGCCATTGTGGGTGGTTGACTTTCCGATGTTCGAGCATGATGAAGAAGCTGATCGCTGGGTGGCATTGCACCATCCGTTCACAGCGCCAAAAGATGGTCATGAAGACCTGCTGACGACTAACCCGGGTGCTGCGCTTTCAAAAGCTTACGACATGGTGTTAAACGGCTGGGAAGTTGGTGGAGGTTCTGTGCGTATTCATAAACAAGACGTGCAATCAAAAGTGTTCGATGCGCTAAAAATTAGCAAAGATGAAGCGCAAGAAAAATTTGGCTTCCTGCTGGATGCATTGCAATACGGTGCGCCTCCGCACGGTGGTTTGGCGTTTGGTTTAGACCGTCTGGTCACATTAATGGCGGGTGCCGAATCTATCCGTGATGTGATTGCCTTCCCGAAAACACAACGTGCACAGTGCCTGATGACTAATGCACCGAATGAAGTGGATGAGAAACAGTTAAGAGAGTTGCATATTCGCGTCCGCACGCAAACGCCAGCAGCATAAAAACACTCGCTCGCGCTGGCGTTGTTGCAAGCTCTTGCCGTACTAGTTGTACTGTCTGCGAGCTTGCGCCTAGCCGGCGCATCGCGAATTGCATTTTTACGAGGGATCAATAAGTAGTAATTAAGGTGATTTTCTAGGAGGTTTATCTTGGTTCGAAAAATTCATTCTTCTGTGATGACTTTGTTGGCAGTGATGTTCGCTGTTCATGTATCACTGGCACATGCTAATTTGCTGGATATGATCAAGGGTCCGCCAAAGCCGGTGGAGATTACGGAGAGTTCTGATAAAGCGGCTAACTTTAAGGAGGCGTTTAAGCCTGAGGGAATGCTTGCCAAAGACCCTGCGCCTGTTGAATCTGCAAGTAAAAAGGTGGTTATTGCCGGTTTTCAGATGGAGTTTGCGACTGAACAAAAGGCGATTACCAAGAATGCGGGTGCGGGTGCTGGTTTAGCTTCGAGTGCAGAAAAAATCTATTACCTTAGAGGGGTGAAGGATGAGCAATTTCAGGCGATTGCAGATAAATCCTATGCTGCCTTTGTCGAGCATCTCAAAAAGCTAGGATACGAAGTGCTACCGCCAACAGTATTGTTGGAGACTGGATATAAAGAGAAATTTGCCAAAGTGAATCAGTCTCCAGTACACCATGAAAGAGGTGTTGCAGGTGAAATTTTGTTCGGCGACCTTTCCAAAATTGGTGAAGATAAAGACGAAAAAGGGCAGGAAGACAACGCGAGTGTGATTGTTACGGCTAAAGATACTTCACCTGATGTCTATTCCAAGTTTATGCCTGAATTCGGTCCAGGGTTCAAAGCTGCCGATGCATTGCAGGCAAATATTATTCAGTTGCGCATGAAAGTCAATTTTGCACGATTTGACGGGGTGCGTTTTTATTGGAGTTCTGGCTATGAGGATAAACCTCAAAACGGCATTAGCATCCGAGGAACAGGGATGCAAGTGTTCGCGCCAAGTAATAAAATAGCAACGTACTCTTTGGCAAAAACGGTGATATTGCCGAATCGTGTGGCTGAGAAGGGTGCGCCCGTCGCAGCCACTACGGGACAAACAACCAAGCGTGCATCGGGTGGGTTATTCAAGGCGCTGGCAGGGTTGGCAACCGGGGATGTGATTGCTGCGACTTCGGGCGCAGTGGGAGCGGCACACTCTACGATGGCATCTGATGATATTGAGATGACGGCTGGTGCCGATTATGAAGCTGTAGTAGCAAAAGATGTGGGCTTGTTTTTGAATATGATGACTGAGGCGCTACCTAAATAAAATGCCAATCACCGAGCTTAATCACGTTAACCTTCGCACGCCATATGAGACGATGCTTAAACTCAAGGACTTTTACTGTGATGTAGTGGGTTTGAAAGTCGGCCCGCGCGAAGGGTTTAGCAGCCGTGGTTTTTGGTTATATATCAGTGATGATGCCGCTAATGCGGTTGTACATCTGGCTGAATATCGTGGCGAAGGGGAGCCTTTGACCAATGTGTTGACAACGGTTGATCATATTTCATTTACCTGTACTGATATGTTGGCAACGGAAGCACATCTTAAACAGCACAATATTGAATACACAATTCGTGATTTGCCGGTTTTGAATGTCAAGCAGATCAATTTTAAAGACCCGGTAGGCAATGGCATTGAACTCTTTTTTCATATGGAGAGTGAGAAAGTTTAAGGTGAGAGCCGTAGCCCAATTTCTGCTGTAATCTAAATGCGAACTTAATGAAGTAGTTTTTTGTCATAGCGTAGATTCAAGTCATTTATATCAATAACGTTCTGGAGTAGATGTATGGGTAAACAGACACAATCCTTGTTTTTAAAGTTGATGCTGGCAGCCGGCGTTTCACTGGCATTTGTGAGCAACGCCTTTGCCGAGGCTGACCCTAAATTATGGCCGGTGGTAAAGGAAGCATTCTTTGCCAAACGCGATATTCAGGAAGTTGAGTTTATGAAGGTTGATGCGCCGCGCCGTGCTGAAAGTGGTGCGCAGGTGCCGGTGACTTTTAGTTACGATAAAGCCGCAGCTAACGGCGTAGATATCAAGAAAATTTACGTATTGGTTGATGCAAACCCGATTCAACTGGCTTCAATCTATCACTTAACAGATTCGCTCGGCAATTTTCAAATCGCTACACGCATCCGCATGGAAACTGATTCATACGTGCGTTTAGTGGGCGAATCTGCCGATGGCAAGCTGTATATGGCTAAACGCGAGATTCGTGCCGCAGGCGGCTGTGGTGGTACAGTTGATAATGATGAGTCTGCAGTACGCGCAGCGGCGGGCAAGATTAAATTGCATGTTGATGCACCGGTAAAATTTGGCAGCCCTGTTGTTACTACATTTAATATCAGGCATGTAATGCGTACAGGTTTACAGCGTGATTTGGTTTCTCAGGGCTATGTACCGGCTTTTTACATCAACAAGGCAGCATTTACCTACAATGGCAAACCTGTAATGACGGTAGATGTGGGTGTTGGTACCAGCGAAGACCCTTACATGAAGTTTAATTTTATACCTGATGCACCTGGTACTTTAGAGGTGACTGCTACTGACAATGAGGGCAAAACCTTTACACAGCAGCTGGATGTTAAGGGTTAGCTAGCTGCCAGATATAAAAATGGCCTCCATGTGAGGCCATTTTTGTTACTTTGCAATGCGGTGTTAAAATTAACACATTGAAATTAAGGAATAATTTGATGAAAAGTTATCGTAAAGAACTTTGGTTTAACCCGCCAACCCGCGTAGCGTTTATCCGCATCACGGAACAAGTGCGTGAATGCCTGCGTGAGAGTGGTGTGCGTGAAGGGTTTGTGCTGGTAAATGCAATGCATATTACTGCTAGCGTGTTCATTAACGATGACGAGCGTGGCCTGCATCATGACTACACGCAATGGCTGGAGCGTCTTGCGCCGCATGAGCCGGTGAGCAGCTATCGCCATAATGATACCGGTGAAGATAATGCCGATGCACATATGAAGCGCCAGGTGATGGGTCGTGAAGTAGTGGTAGCGATTACCAACGGCGAGCTTGATTTTGGCCCATGGGAACAAATATTCTATGGTGAGTTTGATGGCAGGCGTAAAAAGCGTGTGCTGGTAAAGATTATCGGTGAATAATTAATTAGCCGCAGATGAATGCAGATAGAAGCCGATGTGTTGTCAAGTTATCGACAATCCACATTGTTTACCAGTATGGCAAAAACATCAGGTTTTATCCGTGTGTATCTGCGTTCATCTGCGGCTAAACAATATTTTAGACTTAAGAGTAAACCATGAAAATACCTGAATTATTAGCCCCAGCGGGTGACCTTGACCGTATGCGCACCGCGTTTGATTACGGCGCAGATGCGATTTATGCTGGCCAGCCGCGTTACAGCCTGCGCGCCCGTAACAACGATTTTACGATGGCGAATCTTGAGATTGGCATCAATGAAGCGCATGCGCGCGGCAAAAAGTTTTTTGTAGCCAGCAACATTGCACCGCACAACGCCAAAGTGAAAACTTATATGGCGGATATGGAGCCTGTGATAGCCATGCGTCCGGATGCGCTAATCATGTCAGACCCCGGCTTGATTATGATGGTGCGTGAGAAATGGCCAGAGATGCCGGTGCACCTGTCAGTGCAGGCAAATACCGTGAACTACGCTACGGTTAAATTCTGGCAGAGTTTAGGTTTGACCCGCGTGATCCTGTCGCGTGAATTATCCTTGGATGAAATTGAAGATATTCGCCAGCGCTGCCCAGAAATGGAACTGGAAGTATTCGTGCACGGCGCGTTGTGTATTGCCTACTCTGGTCGTTGCCTGCTTTCTGGTTATTTCAATCAGCGTGACCCAAATCAAGGCACCTGTACCAATAGCTGCCGCTGGGATTACAAAGTGCACGATGCGGCTGAAGATGCTGCTGGTGTAATTCGCCTTGATGAATTTGATTTCAAGGCAGAGATGGAGAAATCCAGCTTGTCTGGCTGTGGCAGCTTGCCGCGTCATCCATTGGCAGACAAGGTTTACCTGATTGAAGAAAAAGGCCGTCCGGGGGAATTGCTGCCGATCGAGGAAGACGAACACGGTACTTACATTATGAACAGCAAAGACCTGCGTGCGATTGAGCATGTGGAGCGCCTGATCAAAATGGGTGTGGACTCATTAAAGATTGAAGGCCGCACAAAATCACGCTACTACGTGGCGCGTACCTGCCAGAATTACCGCAAGGCGATTGATGATGCCTTGGCTGGCCGTCCATTTGACTGGAATCTGCTGGGTGATTTGGAGAACCTGGCAAACCGTGGCTATACCGATGGCTTTTATCAGCGTCACCACACAGCGGAACACCAGAACTATAAGCAAGGCTACTCAAGCTCAAGCCGTAGTCTGTATGTAGGCGATGTGGTCGCTTACGATGTGGAAAAAGGCCTGGCAGATATTGAAGCCCGTAACAAGTTTGGTGTGGGTGACCGTCTGCAGGTGATACACCCAAGCGGTAATCAGGATGTGGTGGTGGAAACCATGTTCAATAAAAAAGGTGAGCCAATCCAGGAAGCGTCAGGTAGCGGTTACTTTGTACGCCTGCCGATAGCAGCCGGTGATTTAAGTAATGCGATGGTAGTAAAATACTTGTAATTTGATGTAACTTCACACAAATCATAAAGGGAGCCTCGGCTCCCCTTATGATTTGTGATGAGTAACAATTAATTATGAATATAGTTTTCCAGCTCTTTAATCAGCTTTTGCTGATAATCAATGGTTTCTTTAGCGAGGTCACCTAGTGAAAGTATGCCTATAACTTTATCGCTCTCTACTATCGGCAAATGGCGGAAATTTTTGCTGGTTAGCAGTGTCAAGGCTTGCTGAACTGTATCGTCAGGCTTGCCACAGATTACGTTGTGCGTCATAACATCACTAATTTGCGTGGTTTTTGATGACCGGCCTTTAAGCATTACTTCACGTGCATAATCGCGCTCTGAAAAGATGCCTACCAGTTTCTCACCCTCAAGTACAAGTAATGCACCGATTCTGTATTCCGCTAGTACCACCAGCGCATCGAATACTGGGCGATGCGGGGCGATAGAGATTACTTCTTTATATTTTTTGCTGTCTAGTAACTGTTGCAATGTTTTCATGGCAATCTCCTGACGATAACTAAATGCAGAGTGAAATTTAAATATACACTAATAAATATTTTAGCCGACAATGATATTCATGTAGCACTTCAAATTTGTTAAGGCAATTGAGACTATACTTGGATAAGGAACGGGTTGCATGGGTTAAAAGATTGTCTAGTCACAGTAAAAAAATCGCTACATACCTTATGTACGGCAAGTATATTTTTAGCTATTATAGAAATAACCTTATTGGAAGTGGGTAATCATGAAAATAAAGAAATCATTACTTTTATTAGCTGGCCTTGTTTCAACTCATGCATTCGCTGATCAACTGCAATCCCCAGCTATAGATGGGAACGCACGAACTCAAGAGGTGCTTGATTTGGGTGTGAAACTAGCGGCTAACGGGGATAATTTAAAATCAGATTCCTTGAATGCGGTAGCAAATGAATCTACTGGAATTGCCAAATCATTTTTAGAGAAATACTTTCCTACAGTCGAAGTGCAACTAGGCTTGGGTGATCCAAGCAAACCAACCACTGGCATATTGGTCGTATCACCACTTTCTGACCCTAAAGACGTTAAAAATACCTTATTTACACAGGGCAGTATTTACCACCATGATAACCGCACTACGCTAAACCTAGGTTTAGGCTACCGCCGCTTAGAATTAGACGACAAACTTCTGTTAGGTGTAAACGGCTTTTACGACCATGAGTTTCCTTATGACCACGGGCGTACCAGTATCGGCTTGGAGGCTAGAACCACGGTCGGAGAAGTTAATCTGAACCAATATTGGGGTGTGAGCAAATGGAAAAATGGTGCAAGTAAATATGAGGAGCGTGCCATGGACGGCACGGATGTAGAGCTTGGCGTACCTCTTCCCTATATGAACTGGGCCAAAATTTACGTCAGAGGTTTTGTTTGGGATGGGGTGAGCGGAGTGGATCATCTTAAAGGCAATGATTTATCTCTGCGCGCGCAGTTGCCTGTAGTTCCTGGTTTGGCAATTGAAGCCGGGCACCGAACTTACAATACTTTAAGAGACGAGGATTTCTTGAAAATCACCTACAACGTAGCCAGTTTTGGCAAATCATCTGGTACACAGCCATGGTTCAGTGATGTGGCTTACTCTTTAGCTAGCATGGAAGGCAAGCGCTATGAGAAAGTTAGACGTGAGAACATTATTGTAAAAGCAAGGCGATCAAGCGGCGGTGTCGTAATCGCAAGAGGAGATTAACTAGAATGTCAAAACGCATAATATTATTAACAGCTTTAATCATATTTTCAAACTTGGCAATAGCCGCGGCCACTGGAACCGGTAGAGCGACTAAATATGAAGTAGATGTGCAAGAGGTGAAGTTATGTCTGGACGCCTTGTGTACCAGTGGCTACGTTCTGGGTACCGGAAGTAAAACTTTTGATATTGCTTCAGCCACGGCAGGTGCCGCAGTAGGTTCTTATGCTGCTATCGATAACATACCAGCAGGCACTTATACTTACATAAGAGTGATTTTAGGAAGCACTTTTACAATTACGGGTACTTGTACAGCTGGCGCTGTAACTAAAACTGCAGCCAATACTAGCAGTACTGTTCCAAACGGCACACCTATTGATGCGTTTGCTGGTAAAACTGCTGCGGATGGGATTTATTGGTATGATGCCGGGAAAACAAAGATTGCCGTAATTTCAGCGCTGCCAACCTCTATAGTTGCAACTGGCACAACCACCGAGCAGCCGCAAACAACCGTTAAGTTCAACACTTCAAGCGCATTGGGTTGTACTGATGCAGGTGGTGGATTTATTTACCCTTCACAGCCTGATGTTGCCGTTACTATTCAATAATGGTTAAAGGTATAAGTTAGGCGTAGTAACGATTAACATTTATAGGAATGTTATAGCTAATCTTAGCTGAATTCAAAATAAGAAAATTAAAAAAGCACCTGTAAATCAGGTGCTTTTTTAATTTGTAAGTACTCAGATGCAGGTCGCTAAGTATTAAATCCCAGACGGTTATTGACTTAGTTAGTCAACTAACTATAATGAGGCTAATTATGTTGCAATTAAGAGATCTTCCTACTATCGAAGTGCTGGGCAAGTTTGCCGAGCGCTACCCTGATGCCGATATTACAGCGGTATCCAGTTTTTTGCATTTGTTGCGTGTGGCTACTGATTTATCGGTAGCGCTTGATACTTGCTTGAGCAAACATGGCTTGTTACAGGGGCGTTGGTGGGTGTTGATTTTGCTGATGCGGGAAGACTCAAAAACTTCAACCCCCTCTGTATTGGCTGACAAGGCCGGGGTAACGCGCGCAACCATGACTGGTTTGATAGATGGCCTTGAGCAGGGCAGCTTGGTAGAGCGTATTTATAGTAAAGGCGATAGGCGCAGTGTGTTAGTCAGGTTGACTGCTGCAGGCCAAGCCAAACTCGATGCCGTAATGCCTGACTACTACCGCAGGCTGCGGCAGTGTATGCAGGCGCTGGATGAGCCGGGCCGTATGCAATTGCAACAAATATTAGGCTTGATTAACGCAGGTATTCCGGCGCTTATTAAATAGCTGTTTATTCTTAAAATTAAAGTAAAAAGGACGATAACCGTGTCAAATATTCAAACACAAATAGCAGCAATCAACGCAAAATTCGATCAGGCTTTTAACAGTAAAAATGTAGAAGCTATTGGCCAGCTATATGCTGATAATGCAGTTGTGATGCCGGCTCCCGCTGGTGAGCCAGTATTGGGTGCTACAGCGATACAGGCATTTTTCGCAGGTCTGATTGCGGCAGGCGTTATTGAACACCAGTTAACACTGGCGGATGCTGTTGAGGATGGCAATCTGGCTTATCAACGCGGTAAATGGGCTGGTGCAATGCTGAATGAAAGTGGAGAGAAACAAACATTTGGAGGCAATGTGCATCTGGTGTATCGTAAACAAGTAGATGGTGGCTGGAAAGCGGTAACCCACATCTGGAACTAATTCAACAGCGTTAAATAGCAAGGCGTTATGCACAATCTAATATGCACAATAGTAAAAAAATAACTATCCGCGCTTTCGCCGCACTGATACTGCTGACCATCATCTGGGGCTATAACTGGGTGGTGATGAAAAGTGCCTTAGCATACGCTGGAGCATTTGAGTTTGCAGCATTGCGCACAGTGATAGGATCATTGTGTTTATTTGCTGTGGTGTTATATATGCGTAAGCCACTACGCGTTAAGGAAATGCCGACCTTAATACTGCTTGGCATTTTGCAGACCAGCGGTTTTACCGGTCTGTTAATCTGGGCTTTGGTTGAAGGCGGTGCCGGTAAAACTGCAGTGCTTACCTACACCATGCCGTTCTGGGTCATGGTGCTGGCATGGCCCATGCTGGGTGAAAAGCTGCGCGGCCTGCAATGGCCGGCAGCAATACTTTCAACCATGGGCATGCTGTTCATATTGGATCCACTACATTTAGGTACGGATACCTTTAGTATGTTTCTGGCGGTATTGTCAGGCATATTCTGGGCGCTATCGGTCATTCTCGCTAAAAAACTACATCAGCGTTCACCGAATCTGGATTTGCTGACATTAACTGCGTGGCAGATGTTTTTTGGCTCCATTCCATTGGTTGTTGTTGCGCTTCTGGTGCCTGCGCCCCCTATTCAGTGGACACCTTATTTCATTGGTGCGGTTATTTATAATTCATTGTTCTGCAATGCACTGGCTTGGCTGTTGTGGCTATATGCGTTGCAACGTTTGAGCGCAGGTGTTGCCAGTATGTCTTCCATGTTAGCGCCGGTAATCGGTGTGATTGCTGCATGGATAGAGTTAAGCGAAGTGCCGAATACAGCAGAGCTAATAGGCATGGCATTGATTGCTATATCATTAGTTATAATTTCAGTGGTAAGTATTCGTAAACATATGCCCATTGACCCGGCAATGGCACAGGACTAAAAAGTTACATCAATGTAAGTCAGTGTTTACTTATTCAGCGACAGCGCCTGTGATAAAATCGTGATTATTTGATTGAATTAAAGGTTAAGGACATGGCTGGTCATAGTAAATGGGCAAATATTCAACACCGCAAAGGTCGTCAGGACGCTAAACGCGGAAAAATATTCACAAAAATCATTAAAGAAATCACAGTGTCAGCGCGCCTGGGTGGCGGTGATATCAATATGAATCCGCGCCTGCGTGCGGCAGTTGCATTGGCAAAAGAAGAAAACATGCCTTCAGACAACATTACTCGTGCCATTAAAAAAGGTACCGGTGAGCTGGAAGGCGTGAACTATGAAGAAATCCGTTATGAAGGTTATGGTATCAATGGTGCTGCGATTATCATTGATTGCCTTACCGATAACAAGCAACGTGCAGTTGCCGATGTGCGCCATGCATTGACAAAGTTTGGCGGTAATTTAGGTACCGATGGCTCAGTTGCATTCATGTTCAAACACTGTGGTAGCCTGGTGTATGAGCCAGGCACTTCAGAAGATAAAGTGATGGAAGTTGCGTTGGAAGCGGGGGCGGAAGACGTTGTTACCGATGATGATGGCAGTATTGAAGTGATAACGCCGCCGGGTGATTTTGTTGCTGTTAAAGAAGCAATGGAAGCCGCAGGTTTAAAAGCAGTGCTGGCTGAGGTTACCATGAAGGCGATGAATGAAGTTGAATTCACTGGTGATGATGCCGTGAAAATGCAGAAAATTCTGGATGCGCTGGAAGATCTGGATGACGTGCAGGATGTTTACACTTCAGCAGTGCTGGAAGAATAACGCGTAACTTGCTACCAAGCTTGCCGCTAATTGTGATGTATTTGAGAATAATTTGGACGCCATAAATTTGGACAACATCAGAATACTAGGTATTGATCCAGGTTTGCGCCTCACCGGTTTTGGGGTGATTGAAAAGGTCGGTGAAAAAATCATCTACGTCGCAAGCGGCACTATTAAAACAGCAAGCGGTAAAAAAAATAAAATCGAGGGCGAGGATGACAGGGAAGAACTCCCTGCCCGCCTCAAAATTATTGTGGATAGTTTGTTCGAAGTCATCGATACCTATCATCCGAATCAGGTTGCCGTTGAAAAAGTATTTGTGAATGTGAACCCGCAATCTACATTGCTGCTGGGGCAGGCTCGTGGTGCAGCTATTTGTGCGGCAGTCATCCGCAATTTAAGCGTGGCCGAATATACGGCATTGCAGGTTAAGCAGGCTGTGGTCGGCAACGGACATGCGCAAAAAGAACAGGTGCAGGAGATGGTAAAGCGCTTGTTGAATCTGCCGGCAACACCTAAGCCAGACTCTGCCGATGCCTTGGCCTGCGCAATCTGTCATGCTCATGGTGGGCAAGGGCTGGGTAAGCTCGCGACTGCCGGTTATCGCGTACGTGGCGGGCGCCTGATTGGGTGAATCGGCCCTCATGAATAAGCCTGTAAATGAGCCAGTTCGCGCAAGTTTCTCTAGTTCCTTCAGTCTTTATTTCTTTGCTACCCGCCCTGCATTTTTATCTGCGACGCTGGCATCCTGCATGCTCGGATTAACCAGTGCGCTTTATTCCGGAGTATCTATTCAATTAGTAACCGCAGTGCTTTCTGTGCTACTTGCGCTATCAGTGCACGCTGGTGTCAATGTGCTCAATGATTATTTTGACGCACTGAATGGTACAGATGCCAGTAATATTGAACGTATATATCCGTTCACCGGCGGCAGCCGCTTTATTCAGAATGGCGTATTAACCTTAGTGCAAACCATGTATTTCGGCTATATATTATTGGCTGCTGCAATGCTTGGTGGCTCGTGGCTGGCGTTTCAGGTGAGTTACGGTTTGTTGCTGCTAGGTGCCATCGGTATGTTTGTAGGCTGGGCTTATTCGGCATCACCCTTGCGCCTGAATTCAAGAGGATTAGGTGAGCTATGTGTGCTGCTGGGTTTTTTGGGAATAGTTGTTGGTATAGATTTCGTGCAGCGGCGCTCATTTTCTTTCGTGCCCTTGATAGTCGGCATGCCATATGCACTGTTAGTTACCAATTTACTTTATATCAATCAGTTTCCTGACCGTCAGGCAGATGCCAGAGCAGGTAAATATAACCTTGTGGTCAGGTTGCCGCTTAATTTAGCAGTCTGGCTTTATTTTCTAATGACAGTATTGGCTTTACTGTGGATTACGGTAATGGTCTTTAGTGGGTATTTGCCTGAGCTGGCTTTGCTGTCGGTATTGCCGCTATTATTATCTGCGCGTGCATTCTGGCTGCTGCGTCAATTTGCGGCAAAACCCGAGAAATTATTACCTGCCATCAAGCTCACACTTGCTAGTATGCTGAGCCATGCGCTATTGTTAACCCTTATTATGTTATGGAACACGCCATGATCGGACGCCTGAGTGGAATCCTGCTTGAAAAAACACCGCCACTGGTTTTAATTGACTGTAACGGGGTTGGTTATGAATGTGAGGTGCCGATGAGCACTTTTTATAACTTGCCGGTCGTGGGTGAAAAAGTCGTCATGCTTACGCATTTTGTGGTGCGTGAAGATGCGCAGCTGCTATACGGCTTTGGTACTAGTCAGGAACGCGCCACGTTCCGGCAGTTGCTGAAAGTAAATGGCATCGGCGCTAAATCTGCCTTGTCTATTTTGAGCGGCCTGTCGATAGATGAATTGGTACAGGCGGTAGCGCTGCAGGAAACAACAATGCTGACGCGGGTGCCGGGTGTGGGCAAGAAAACTGCAGAGCGCCTGCTGCTGGAACTAAAAGATAAATTTACCATTGATGGTGTAGCTGCAATGAATTCGAACCAGCCGAAATCTGCGAGCAGCGATGTATTGAATGCATTGCTGGCATTGGGGTATAACGAACGTGAGGCGGTGGCTGCCGTGAAATTGCTGGATAAAGAAGTCAGCGTCACCGACGGTATTAAACAGGCTTTAAAGCTGCTCTCAAAATAAGCAGAAGTCTAATTTTACTTGTCAGGTTTTGGGGTAGAATCAAAGCGTTATGTTTATAGCCGATTATCAAAAGCAAGCTTCGTTTAAGGATAGGTGTATATGATCAATACCAATCAGATTGCACGTATTGCATTGATTTCTTTACTGATAGTCGGTTGTTTTTTTGTATTACGTCCTTTTATGGCGGCAGTGTTATTTGCGGCTGTGTTTTGTGTGTTCACCTGGCCGCTTTATCAGCGGGTTTGGTTAAAGCTTGGTAGAAGAGACTCATTGGCTGCCGTAACGATGACCGTGTTTTTATCAATTGCAGTGATTTTACCTATGGCTTATCTGGCAACAAACTTGGCAGAATCTGCGGCTATTTTGATTGATGAGGCGCAGGTAACTTTAAAGAATCTGCAGCCCCAGGCACCTGAATGGATAGCCAATCTGCCGCTGGTCGGCGGTCAATTGGCTGAATCATGGCAACGCGCTGTTGTTAGCCATGAGGAATTAATGAAGCTGCTTAGTCAATACGCTGAGCCAGCTCGCAAATTTGTGCTACAGGCGGTGCAGATGATGATGGGCGGTTTCTTGCAAATGTTGCTAGTGGCATTTGTCGCTTTTTTCTTTTATCGAGATGGGCGCCGCCTTGCTAATGGCATTGTGTTAATAGTGCGCAGATTAGGCGGTGAGTTGGGTGAAGAAATGCTGGCCTTGTCCTGTAATACGGTAAAAGGTGTAATGCTGGGTATCTTTGGTACGGCATTGGCACAATCAACGGTGGCCTTGTTTGGATTCTGGCTTGCAGGTGCGCCGATGCCGATGCTACTGGCATTGGCAACATTTTTTCTTTCAGTCATTCCTATAGGTCCACCTTTGGTTTGGGGGGGCACGGCGTTATGGCTCTATAATCATGGTGACCATGGCTGGGCAATTTTTCTTGCTTTGTATGGTTTATTGGCAATCAGTACTGTTGATAATATCATTAAGCCGATTTTAATCAGCCATTCCTCACACTTGCCGCTGCTGCTCGTGGTATTGGGTGTATTGGGTGGTGCTATTGCTTTTGGCTTTATTGGTATATTTTTGGGGCCAACATTACTGGCGGTTGGCTTAACCCTTATTTCGCACTGGGTTGCTTTGCAGCATAGAGAGAACAGATAACGTTTTATGATAGAGACCGACCGTTTAATTGCCCCTGATAGTGTTAGCCCGCAGGAAGAGGCGCTGGAGCGTGCATTACGTCCTAAGGTATTGGATGAATACATCGGGCAGGAAAAAGCACGCGCGCAACTGGAGATTTTTATTAATGCCGCACGTGGACGTAGTGAGGCCTTGGATCATGTGCTGCTATTTGGCCCGCCTGGCTTGGGTAAAACTACGCTGGCACATATCATTGCCAAAGAGATGGGTGTCAATATGCGCCAGACCTCTGGGCCGGTGCTGGAGCGTGCCGGTGACTTGGCGGCGCTGCTGACCAATCTTGAGCCAAACGATGTGCTGTTTATCGATGAGATCCATCGTTTATCGCCAGTAGTGGAAGAAATTCTTTACCCGGCGATGGAAGATTACCGCCTGGACATCATGATCGGCGAAGGCCCTGCTGCACGCAGTGTACGCTTGGACCTGCCGCCCTTCACGCTGGTGGGTGCAACGACACGTGCCGGCATGTTGACTAACCCATTGCGTGATCGTTTTGGCATTGTGTCACGTCTGGAATTCTATACCTCGGAAGAGTTGGGCCGTATTGTGCAGCGTTCAGCCGGTTTGCTGGAGGTGGAGATGGCAGATACCGGTGCGCTGGAAATTGCAAAACGTTCACGCGGCACGCCACGTATTGCTAACCGATTGCTGCGCCGGGTGCGTGATTACGCACAGGTAAAAGCAGATGGCATAGTTTCAGCTGAAATCGCTGATGCTGCACTGAAAATGCTGGATGTAGATAAGCTGGGTTTTGATGTGATGGATAGAAAGCTATTGCTGGCGGTGCTGGAGAAATTTGGCGGCGGGCCGGTAGGTTTGGATAACTTAGCAGCTGCTATCGGTGAAGAACGCGATACTATTGAAGATGTGCTGGAGCCATATTTGATTCAGCAGGGTTATTTAATGCGCACACCGCGTGGCCGCGTTGCCACTAGCCAGTCGTATCAGCATTTTGGTTTGGCTATCCCCAGTAGCTTAGCCTCGGGTGAACTTTGGCAACAGTAAAGATTTAAGTGATGCATAGAAACACTATTTTCAATTGGCCAGTCCGTGTTTATTACGAAGATACCGATGCCGGTGGTGTCGTTTATCATTCCAATTATCTAAATTTTATGGAACGCGCCAGAACCGAGTGGTTGCGCGCGCTGGGGTTTGAGCAGCCGCAAGTTAAAGCGGATATGGGTGTTATTATCGTAGTGCATAGCATGGCTGTTGAATTTAAAAGCCCAGCCTATTTTAATGACATGCTGGAGATACACTGCAAACTGACTAAAGTCGGACGTGGCAGTATTGAAATGGAACAGAAAACCATGCGTGAACATACCTTGTTAATCAAGGCGCAAGTCAAACTGGCGTTTGTGAACGCCGAGACATTCAAGCCGTTGGGGATCCCGGCTGAAATGAAAATAGCAATGCTGTCAAAATTAGCAGATTAAAATTAGTGTGAAGTAAAACTCCTGGAGAAATTATGAACGCAAGCAGTGACATGTCGTTTTTTACCCTGATTATCGGCGCCAGTTTGCCGGTGCAATTGGTTATGCTGATTTTGATTATCACCTCCCTGTTTTCGTGGTGGTATATATTCATTAAAGTCGCCACTGTCAAACGCGCTGAAAATGATGCGGATCATTTTGAAGAAACTTTCTGGAGCGGTGGTGATTTAAATAAACTGTACGAGGGCTTGACCGCAGGTCGCCGCAAACCACAGGGTATGGCGAGTATATTTGAAGCAGGCTTTAAAGAATATGCACGGCATAAACAGCAGGCACGTATGGAAGTGTCTGATGTCATGGAGGGTGCGCGCCGGGCAATGCGCGCAACATACAACCGTGAAATGGATGATCTGGATGCGCATCTGCCGTTTCTAGCATCGGTTGGTTCGGTAAGTCCTTATATTGGTCTGTTTGGCACGGTGTGGGGCATTATGAACGCGTTCAGGGGTTTGTCTAATGTGGCACAGGCAACGCTTACTCAAGTGGCTCCGGGCATTGCAGAGGCGCTGGTTGCTACGGCTATAGGTTTGTTTGCCGCGATTCCAGCAGTGATTGCCTATAACCGTTTTGCAAGTTCTGTAGACAGGCTTTCGGTACGGTATGAGAGCTTTATGGAGGAATTTACTAACATCTTGCAACGTAAATCTTAAAAATGGCGATGCTGCTTTCGCTCATTTTTAATCGAATCTACATGGAATTAGCACATGAGTAGAACACGTAAACGCCGTATGATGAACCAGATCAATGTAGTTCCCTACATTGACGTTACTTTGGTGTTGCTGGTAATTTTTATGGTTACCGCACCTATGACCAACCCTGGAGTGGTGGAATTGCCAGGTGCCGGTCAGAGTTTGAATCAGCCTAAATTACCACCGGTGGTGGTTACGGTAAAAAAAGATGGCAGCACCGAGCTGGATAGTAAATCTATGCAGCGCGATGAATTGCTATTGGCAGTGCGTAATGCGTTGGCAAAATCACCCGAGCGGTCAGTTGTAATTGCGGCTGATAAAAGCGTCAAATATGAAGATGTGATTGGTGTTATGGATTTGTTGAAGACCAATAAAGTGGATAAGGTCGGGCTGCTGCTAAAGCCGCTTTAAGCTTTTAATTAAAACCTATCATGATGTTACGTCAGCGCGAAAATTCAGATTCAATGAAAGCCGGTGTGCTTGCTGTGCTTGTGCATGTATTGCTGCTAGGCGCATTGCTGGTTTCGTTTAATTGGAAAACTACGCATCCGGTTAGTATTGCTCAAGTCGAATTGTGGGATAGCATTCCCAGCCCAGAGCAAATATCAGCGCCTTTGCCTGAACCTATACCAGAGCCGGTTCCGATGGAAAAGGTGATTCCAGAACCGGAGCCGGTAGTTAAACCTGAGGTAAAGCCTGAGCCGCAAGTGGAAATTGCCATTGAGAAAAAACCGGTAAAAAAAGAGCCGCCCAAACCAGATACAAAAGCAGAGGACGCACGTAAAAAGTTATTGGAGCAAATGCGTCAGGAAGATTTGAAAAATCAGCCTAAAGTTTCGCCTAATGCCAATAAGGATGCCATCAAAAAGTTGCAGCAAGAACTTTTGAATGAAGACAAAGCAGTAGGTGAGCAGAAGGCGGCTTCAGCAAAATCTGCGGCAAGTGCCGGAGTGGTGGATGAATTTAAAGCGAAAATACAGGCAAAGATTCGTAGTCATGTGAATAAAACCCTGTGCGGAGATGGCAACCCGGAATTAAAATTTGAAATCAGTTTGATGCCTACCGGAGAGCTGAGTAGTTCTCCCAGGCTGGTTAAATCCAGCGGCAACCCAGCTTGTGATGATGCTGTGGAGCGCGCAATCAGGGCGTCAGAGCCGTTGCCATTGCCTCAGGATGCGACCTTGTTTTCCCAGTTCAGAAACCTCAAGCTTACCTTCAGGCCTAACGATAATTAAAAATCACATCTTTATTTTATTGCAGTAAAATTTGCTAACTTTAATAGGTTCAATCCAGTGCCAGCATATGAAAAAACTTTTTAAATTATTCCAGCCCGTCATTGTTGCTGTTTTAGCATTCATAGCGATATCCGCACATGCAGCTTTAGAGATTGAAATCAGCGGCGGTAGCGCACAGCAGATTCCAATTGCAATTGTGCCTTTTGCTCAGGCAACTGCACCAAGTCAGGAAAAAATTGGCGATATTATTGCCGCAGACTTACGGCGTAGCGGCCTGTTTCGTGTGTTGGAGACCGGTGGTGTAGCCAGTCGCCCAGCTGAAGTTTCACAGATTAAATATGCCGAGTGGACAGTGCTGCAAGCGCAGGCAATTACAGTTGGTAATATTAGCGTACTGCCTGGTAATCGCCTCAAGGTGACATTTGGTTTGGCCGATGCGTTGAAGCAAACCCAGCTTGTAAGCATGGAATACAATATTGCGCCTAGCCAGTTGCGGTTAACTGCACATAAAATTGCCGACGTGATTTACCAGAAACTAACCGGTGAAGGCCCTATTTTTGCCAGCCGTATTGCTTATATCAATAAAGCAAAAGGGCGCTATTCTCTGCAGGTTGCTGATGCAGATGGCGTTAATCCGCAAACGGTAGTTTCTTCCAGCGAGCCGATTATCTCTCCGGCATGGTCACCTGACGGTAGCAAAATCGCTTACGTATCATTTGAAAAGAAAAAGCCGATTATTTTTGTGCAGTCATTAACTACCGGCCAGCGTTTAACTTTAGCTAATTTTAAGGGTAACAACAGTGCGCCAACCTGGTCGCCAGATGGTAGAAAACTGGCGATTGTATTAAGCCATTCAGCCAACTCACAGCTATACACCATTAATGCTGATGGTACCGGTTTAAAACAGGTTACTAAAAGCAGTGCTATTGATACCGAGCCAAACTGGTCACCGGATGGCAAGTGGATATATTTTACTTCAGATCGTGGCGGTAACCCGCAAATTTACAAGGTATCTGCTTTAGGTGGAGAAGCGCAGCGCGTCACTTTTCAAGGCGATCACAACTTGAGTCCGCATTTTTCACCAGATGGTAAATCGTTGACTACAGTGCGTAAGGATGGTGGTAAATACAGTATTTCATTGCAGGATTTGGCCAGTGGTCAGGTGCAGATACTGAGTGAAGGCGGTCAGGATGAATCGCCGAGTTTTGCACCTAATGGACGTGTTATACTATACGCTACCCGAGTGGGTGATCGCGGCGCTTTGGCCGCGGTGTCTTCAGATGGGCGAGTTAAGCAGCGCTTGAGTGAGTCGGGCGGTGATATACGTGAACCATCATGGGGGCCATTGCTGAATTAGTAGTGCATAAAGTAGTTGTTGAATGTTACTGACTAATTGTTGCGAGTTTGCAACTTAATTTGAGGAGAATAAAATGAATAAAAGCATCTTAAATACAAGGCTTGTGGGTAGCTTGTTGCTGGCAGTTGTTTTGTCAGCTTGTAAAAGTACACCTATGGCTGACAAGCCAGCCGCAGTAGAAGATAAAAGTCCGCAAGCGGCTACAGCTCCAGCTGCGCCTGCAGATACGAGTGCGGATACTTCAGGTGTTAAAGACGCTGCAGTTAGTGGCAATCCTTTAACTGATCCTAATAATATTCTTTCTAAACGCAGTATCTATTTTGATTTTGATAAAGATACGGTTAAAGAAGAGTTCCGTCCATTGGTTGAGGCGCATGCCAAGTATCTGGCTGAGCACGGCACTGCAAAAGTTGTGTTGCAAGGCAATGCAGATGAGCGTGGTACTCGTGAGTACAATCTTTCATTGGGTCAACGCCGTTCAGTATCAGTGAAAAAATCATTGAACTTGCTGAGTGCGCAAGATAAGCAAATCGAAACCGTAAGTTATGGCGAAGAAAAAGCGACACCTAATTGTAAAGATGAAGCTTGTCATCAATTGAACCGTCGCGTAGATATTGTCTACGATGGCGAGTAATTTAAAGCAGTAGAATAAATACGATGAGAAAACTGATTCTGGCCAGCCTGTTTTTAACGGCACAATTATTTTCATATAGTAGCCATGCGGCGTTGTTTGATGACACCGAGGCGCGCAAGAAGATACTTGAGCTTGAGAAATCCATGCAAAGTCAGAATCAGGCTACTCAGTCTGCATTGGCTGAGTTGAAAAAAGATCAGCATGCTTTGGAACAGCGACTCACTTCCTTAGAGTCGATTGCCAAAAATGGTTTGGTTGATATGCAGTCTCAGGTGGAAAGCCTGAAACAGGAGATTTCAAGATTAAAAGGTGATCTGGAATTGGCGACACATAATCTTGACTTAGCCCAGCAGCGCCAAAAAGATTTGTATACAGACACAGATGCCCGCCTGCGCAAACTGGAAAGTCCGTCTGCGCCAGTAGCAGCCGAGGCAGCTACACCTGCTGTAGCGGAAAAGGGCTCTGATGAGCAGAAACAGCTGGATGCTGCCAATGCTTTGTCAAAAGAGTCCAAGCATAAAGAAGCCTTTAATGCGTATGATAAGTTTTTAAAAGATTATCCGAATAGTCCATTAGCTGCAGATGCAATGTACGGGCTTGGATATTCACAGTTTGCGTTAAAAAACTACAAGTCAGCGATTGCTACCCAACAGAAGTTGCTTGATACACATCCTGAAACTGCAAAAGCACCTGATGCGATGTTGAATATAGCGAATAGTCAGATTCAGTTAGGGCAGGTAGTCGCAGCCAAAAAAACACTACGCGAACTGGTGAAGAAATTCCCTGATAGTGAAGTTACACCGACAGCGCAAAAGCGTTTAAAAGTATTAGAGTCGATTAAGTAATCCTTAGAAAAAACATTCACTTAAGTTTTTCTTGATTTAGAGTATTGCCTGTTTTAAGTTAAAATAGCGCCAATTAATTGGCGCTATTTTTTTATAGTGTGCAAATACAGCGTACCAAATATTAAATGAAACTTAAAATTCACGAAATCTTTTATTCACTGCAAGGTGAATCCAGTCGCGTAGGCTTGCCTACAGTGTTCGTGCGCCTTACCGGCTGCCCGATGCGCTGCGTGTATTGCGATACTGCTTATGCGTTCAGCGGCGGCAGTAATGTTGAAATCAGTGATATTTTGGCTAAAGTGGCTGAATTCGGCACGCAATATGTCACTGTTACTGGCGGTGAGCCATTGGCGCAAAAGGGCTGTCTGGTACTGCTTAAAGAGTTGTGTGATGCAGGTTACAGCGTCTCGCTGGAAACCGGCGGTGCGATTGATATTAGTGCTGTAGATAAGCGTGTTTCAGTGATTCTGGATGTTAAAACACCGGATTCAGGTGAAGTTGCAAATAACGTCTGGGGCAATCTGGATTATCTGAAGCAAACAGATGAGGTTAAGTTTGTGCTATGCAGTCGTGCCGACTATGAATGGGCAAAGGGAATTTTAATTAAGTATCATATTACCGATAAATGCCCAGTGCTATTTTCTCCCGTATATAGCCAGATTAGCCCGACTGATTTGGCGGATTGGGTATTGCAAGATAAGCTGCCGGTGCGTATGCAGCTACAGTTACACAAGATTTTATGGGGCGAGAAGCCCGGGGTTTAATCTAAATAATGAATAGTTCTGATCAGATATGAATAATCAAGTTAATTTGCCCGCAAGTGGCATGCCTGCTGAGGGTGCGCCTCGCCGCGTTGGCGCCAAAGCCGTCGTATTGCTTTCAGGCGGATTGGATTCTGCCACGGTGCTGGCTTATGCTCGCAGTCAGGGTTATGAATGTTATTGCCTGAGTCTGGATTATCACCAGCGTCATATTGCGGAATTGAACGCGGCCAAAAATATAGCCGCAGTGATGGGCGCTACTGCACATAAAACGGCGCAACTTGATTTATCGCTATTTGGCGGTTCTGCATTAACGGACGACGCAATCGCGGTGCCGGAGAAAGCCTCGGAAGGCATTCCGATTACTTATGTGCCGGCACGTAATACTATTATGCTGTCACTCTCTTTGGCGTGGGCAGAAGTGCTGGGCGCGCAGGATATTTTTATCGGTGTCAATGCACTGGATTATTCCGGCTATCCGGATTGTCGTGGAGAGTACGTTAAGGCATTCCAGAATATGGCAAACCTGGCGACCAAGAGTGCAGTGGAAGGTAAAACCATTACCGTGCATGCTCCGCTGATTGACATGACGAAAGCTCAGATTGTGCAGCTGGGTACACAATTAGGGGTGGATTATGCCATGACGGTTTCATGCTATCAGGCTGATAATCATGGGGAGGCGTGCGGCTTATGCGATTCATGCCGTTTGCGGCGCGAAGGTTTTATGGCGGCCGGATTGCCGGACCCAACCCGTTATAAAAAACACGTTTAGATTGATAGTACGTTTAGATTAAAAATAGGTTTTTGACAGCGCTGTATTTGTTGCGTAATTAGTTACAAAAACAAATAGATACATTAATAATGAAATTGATAGATAAATAGCTTGCCAAAAGGTTCGGATATAACGTAAAATCCGCGCCTTTCTGCTTTAAATTATTCAAAAGAGAACAAAGATTATGGTTATTATTCGTTTAGCTCGTGGTGGCGCGAAAAAAACTCCTTTCTACAACGTAGTTGTGGCTGATTCACGTAACCGTCGCGATGGTCGCTTTATTGAGCGCGTTGGTTTTTACAACCCATCTGCTAGTGCTAATGCTGAAGGCTTGCGTATTGATTTGGCCCGTATTACTCACTGGCAAAACAATGGTGCGCAGTTGTCAGACACAGTTGCACGCTTGGTTAAGTTCCACGCCAAAGGCCCTGAAGCTGCAATCGCTGCTAAAGCTAAAGATGCTGCCAAAGTAGAAGCCAAGAAAGCTAAAATTGCTGCTGAAGAAGCTGCAAAAGTAAAAGCTGCTGCTGACGCTGCTAAGGCTGAAGCCGACGCTAAAGCCGCTGCAGAAGCTGAAGCTGCTAAAGAAGCTGCCGCTGCAGCTGCAGAAGCACCAGCTGAAACAGAAGCTCCTGCTGCTGACGCTTAATGATTTGCTGCCTGAATTTAATTCAGGCATTGCAAGTAATTAAGTTAAGCCGGAATAGGACTTAATTTGGCTAATGATGCTATGGTAGTCATGGGGCGCGTTGTAGCGCCCTACGGCGTTTTTGGCTGGTTAAAAGTTATACCGGACACAGAAGCGTTTGACGGTCTGTTTGATTACGATACTTGGTGGCTAGGTAAGGGTAACGACTGGCGCGAGCTGGAAGTTGAAACCGCAAAAGTCCATAACGACGTTATCTTGGTAAAGCTTGAAGGTATTAACGACCGCGATGCAGCTTTTGCCTGCAAAGGTAAGCAGATTGCGGTGCCAAGAGAGCAATTGCCAGAGCCGGATGAAGACGAGTATTACTGGTCAGACTTAATCGGTGTGCGTGTAAAGAATCTGCAAGGTGTAGATTTTGGTGTAATCAGTGATGTGTTTGAAACCGGTGCTAATGATGTGATAGCGGTGCGTTCAGATGAGGTCATGCAAGATGCAGGCAAAACTGACGCAAAGGCAAAACCGCTTGAGAGATTGCTGCCTTTTGTTGCATCAGTTGTGCTGGAAGTGGATTTAACAGCAAAAACCATGTTGGTTGATTGGGATCCGGACTTTTAGTCGGGTCATTAAATCATGGCGTTCAAGTTTGATATCGTAACGTTGTTTCCTGAAATGTTTGATGCTGTTACGAAATATGGCATTACCAGTAGGGCGTTACAGCAAAAGATTTATGCAGTGCAGTATTGGAATCCACGTGATTTTACGACTGACAATCATAAGACTGTCGATGACAGGCCTTATGGCGGTGGCCCTGGCATGGTAATGTTGATAGAGCCGCTGGAAAAAGCAATTGGCGCAGCTAAGGCGGTGCAAGTGGCTGATAGTGTTGAGCCTTGGGTAATACATGTTTCACCGGCAGGTAAGCCGCTAACGCATGACAAAGTGATGCAGTTAAGCAAAAAGCCTGGCTTGGTGTTATTGGCCAGCCGTTATGAAGGTGTAGATCAGCGTTTGATAGATGCTGAGGTCGATGAAGAAATCTCCATCGGCGATTATGTATTAAGTGGCGGTGAGTTGCCTGCAATGGTGTTGATGGATGCAATCATCCGTCAGTTGCCAGGTGCCTTGGGTGACAGCGATTCTGCGATTGAAGATTCATTTGTGGATGGTTTGCTGGATTGTCCGCACTACACCAGACCGGAAGAATATAAAAACGTGAGAGTGCCTGAAGTGCTGATGTCAGGCAATCACGCAAAGATCAAGCAGTGGCGTTTGAAAATGTCATTGCAGAGAACTCGGGATCAACGTCCCGATTTATTGGCCGAAAGGCCGTTGACGAAAGAGGAAGCACGGCTGCTACAGCAGGATTAGTTAGCAGGAACAAGTTTCTTCATAATTAAAAGGAACCCGTAAGGGATAAACAAAATGGCAGATATTATTAAAATGCTGGAAGAAGAAGAAATTGCTCGTTTAGGCAAAATTATTCCTTCTTTTGCTCCAGGTGACACAGTAGTGGTTGGCGTGAACGTAGTTGAAGGTACACGTAAACGTGTGCAGTCATACGAAGGCGTAGTAATTGCTAAACGTAACCGTGGTTTGAACTCATCATTCATCGTGCGTAAAATCTCTTCAGGTGAAGGCGTTGAGCGTACATTCCAAACTTACTCACCATTGATCGCTAGCATCGAAGTTAAACGTCGCGGTGATGTACGCCGTGCGAAACTGTACTACTTGCGTGAGCGTTCAGGTAAATCTGCACGTATTAAAGAAAAATTGGTTTCACGTGACAGAGAAGTTATGGCGCCAACAGAAAACGCTTAATTCAAAGCGGATTCAAATAAACCCCAGCAGATGCAAATCGTTGGGGTTTTTTATTGCCTGAAACATTTGCGTAAGCTGTAGTTTGGTTTAACATCGAGGCATGACAAGTAATGATGAAGCCCTTATTAGTACGCCATTTGGTGCGGTAGCTATAACTGCACATAGTGGCCAGCTTGCGATTGAATTGCTGGCTGTGCCGCCGAGTGGCTTAATTCAAATTGACAAACAGTCCAGCAACCCTTTGGTTATTAATATCTGTCAGCAAATCGTTGATTATCTGCAACAACCAATCACAAAATTTAACTTGCCATTGACCCAGCAAGGCACGGAATTTCAGCGGCGCGTCTGGAATGCAATTAGTGCAATTCCGCTCGGGAAAACGCTTACATACAGCCAACTTGCGCAGCAGGTTGGCTCAGGCCCCCGGGCAGTTGCTAATGCATGCGGGGCGAATAGTCTGCCATTAATAGTCCCTTGTCATCGGGTGGTTGCTAAGCATGGCATTGGCGGCTTTATGCAGGGTAAGGCAAATGGCCTGACGATTAAACAATGGTTGCTGCAGCACGAAGGTGTGAGCTTGTGAGCGAGCAAGCGCTTGCATCTGGTGATGCTATGGAGCTTGATACATTTATAGATCATTTATGGCTAGAAGATGGCCTGTCTAAAAACACCCTTGAAAGTTACCGGCTGGATTTAACAACATTTGCCATTTGGGTTTTGGCTCAGGGTAAGCAACTGTTAACGGTTGACCAAGCGGATATCCAGCAATACCTGGCAGTGAGATTTCCACAGAGTAAGCCGCGCAGCATTGGTCGCCTGATTGCAAGCCTACGCAGATATTACCGTTATTGCCTGCGTGAGAATAAGATTAGTGTTGACCCCACGCTGCAGATAGAATCTCCCAAGCTGCCACGCAGCCTGCCCAAAAGCCTGAATGAAGATGAAGTGCTTGCACTGCTCAATGCTCCCAATTTAAACGAGCCAGCGGGCTTACGTGATAGAGCGATGCTGGAGCTGCTATATGCCTGTGGCTTACGTGTATCTGAGCTGGTTTCCATCAAAACCACAGAGGTTAGCGTGAGCGATAGTGTAGTGCGTGTGACAGGTAAGGGTAGCAAAACGCGTTTGGTACCGATGGGGGAAGAAGCGGCCGATTGGATCTCGCGTTATCTGCGTGAAGCGAGGCCGGAGATTCTGCAAAAGCGGTTGAGCGATGCCTTGTTTGTGACCAATCGCGGTGAAGCTATGACGCGGCAGGCGTTCTGGTATCTGATCAAGCGCTATGCTTTGTTGGCAGGTATTGCCAAGCATATGTCACCACACGTGCTGCGACATGCGTTTGCAACGCATCTATTGAATCATGGAGCGGATTTGCGGGTGGTGCAGATGCTGCTGGGGCACTCGGATATTTCTACTACGCAGATTTATACGTATGTGGCGCGGGAGCGGTTGAAGAAGCTACATTCGCAGCATCATCCTAGAGGCTAACTCCCTCTCCCGCAGGCGGGAATCCGAATACATTTATTCCCTCACACTTTAAGGGGGAGGGTTAGGGAGGGGGTAAAGTGGTGAAGTTTTCAGCCTGCTTTGTTGGGGGTAGCCCGACAGCTAGTTACTTTCTTTTAACTGCCCGAAAAGAAAGTAACCAAAGAAAACGGCACCCCACACCACGGGCTACGCCTTCCCTCCGCTACTCGCCATAAAGGGCAGCAATCGGAAACTCGCTACGCTCAAACAGCCGATTGCTGAAAACTCCCTTTATGTCTGCTTTGCTCGGCGTGGTGTAAGAGGATGGTAATTGGTGCGATTATTGATTATCAGGTAAGTTACAGATGCAATTAATTTTTTTAATGAAATTCTTCCTTAAAACATCATCTTTGTTTTCTTCTAACAATTTCATATAACAATTAATTTCGTTTTCTAAGGCATCGTGAAACTTCATTCTATCTACTATTAACCCGTCATCATGGCTTGTTGTGACAATAGAAACCATTGATTTTTGATTTATTTTTATCAATGATTTTTCCTTGGTTTGGGCTTGGTGTAAAAGACCACATCTGAAATGCAAATAAAAAATTCTAGCTGTTTCTCTCGTGAATGAATCATTAAAGAATTCTGATTGAATAAAGAAATTTACAAATGCGCTTTCCACTTCACCTTTCCCCTGTTTTGTTTCTGGAAGTCCGTTATAAAATTGATGTAACGTTTCGATTACTAAACAATCCAAGGACAGTATAGAGA
>Ga0208120_100065_pt1 | contig 44605 bp, 42 predicted proteins | sample LakWasMet52_LOW8_2_FD_183888 | JGI IMG/M metagenome (GOLD analysis project Ga0208120, IMG submission 183888) | Freshwater sediment methanotrophic microbial communities from Lake Washington under simulated oxygen tension - Sediment Metagenome... | ecosystem: Environmental > Aquatic > Freshwater >...
ATCTGGTGACCCCAAGGCATAACCTACGCGCAAGCCTGCCAGCGACCGCGCCTTGGACAAGGTATGCGTAACCAATAAATTAGGGTATTGATTAATCAGGCCAACCGCAGATTCAGTACCAAAATCCACATAGGCTTCATCAATTACTACTACTGATTCCGGATTTCGTTGTAATAGCATCTCAACTTTAGCCAAAGGTAGCGGTATCCCTGTCGGCGCATTGGGGTTAGGGAAAATAATGCCGCCATTTGGTCGGGCATAGTCATCAATATTGATAGAGAAATCTTCTGCCAATGGAATGGTTTGATAGTCAATATCATACAAACCACAATACACAGGGTAAAAACTGTAAGTTATATCAGGAAACAGCAGTGGCTTATCATGCTTCAGTAAAGCCTGAAACACATGCGCCAGCACCTCATCCGAACCATTACCAACAAACACTTGATTTGGATTCAAATGATAAGTATCTGCAATCGCAGCTTTTAAGGCGTCTGAATTTGGATCCGGGTATAAGCGCAAGCTATCAGCAGCCTCAGCCTTCAAAGCCTCAATCACCTTAGGGCTAGGCCCATATGGGTTTTCATTGGTGTTTAATTTTACCAAGTTGGTTAACTTTGGCTGTTCACCTGGTACATAAGGGGTGAGCTTATGTACGATATCACTCCAGAATTTACTCATTTTTTAATCTATACTCAGCCGAACGCGCGTGGGCTTGCAGGCCTTCACCATATGCCAAGGTTGCGGCCACTTTACCTAATACTTGCGCGCCCGCAGAAGACACCATAATCAGACTGGAGCGTTTTTGAAAATCATAAACGCCAAGCGGTGATGAAAATCGTGCTGTACGCGACGTAGGCAACACGTGATTGGGTCCAGCACAATAGTCACCCAACGCCTCACAGGTGTTACGACCCATAAAAATAGCGCCGGCATGTTTGATTTTTTTACTAAAAGCCAGCGGCTCTTCTAATGACAATTCCAAGTGTTCAGGCGCAATATAATTACTGATTTCAGCCGCTTCATCCAAATCGCGCACATGGATTAATGCGCCGCGGTTTGTTAACGAGGTAGTGATAATGTCTTTACGCGGCATCTCTGTTACCAACTTTTCAATGCTGGCTGCAACCTGATCCAAAAATGCTGCATCTGGGCTAAGCAGTATGGATTGCGCCAATTCATCATGTTCCGCCTGAGAGAACAGGTCCATAGCAATCCAGTCCGGATTGGTTTTTCCATCGCAGATCACCAGAATTTCAGAAGGGCCAGCCACCATATCGATGCCAACCACACCGAATACACGGCGTTTAGCAGCAGCTACATAAGCGTTACCGGGGCCTACGATTTTATCAACTTGCGGCACGGTTTCCGTACCATAAGCCATAGCACCCACAGCCTGTGCACCACCAATACAGAACACGCGGTCAACACCTGCAATTGCAGCAGCAGCCAACACCAGCTGATTTTTTTCACCATTCGGCGTAGGCACCACCATAATCAACTCCCGCACTCCGGCTACCTTGGCAGGAATAGCATTCATCAGCACAGATGAAGGATATGCCGCCTTACCGCCTGGCACATATAAACCTACGCGATCAAGAGAGGTGACCTGTTGACCCAGCAATGTTCCATCGGCCTCAGTGTAATTCCATGAACTCATCAACTGTTTTTCATGATAACTACGCACACGGTCAGCAGCAGTCTGCAACGCAGCACGTTGACCTGCAGGCAGATTATCTAGTGCTGCAGCAAGCTCGGCCTGACTGATTTCAAGCTCACTTAATTTACTAGCGCTCGTTTTATCAAAGCGATTGGTGTATTCCAGCACAGCGGCATCACCACGCGCTTTTACATCTTTCAATATATTTGCAACCACAACGTCGATACTGTCATCTTGCGCCGTTTCAAACGCGAGCAAATCTTTTAGATTAGAATCAAAATCACTATCTAAAGTAGAAAAACGTCTAATTTTCATACAATTGAACCTATACCCTGAATTTATTTTCTAGCAGCAATCGCGGTTTGAAAGGCGTCCATAATCGGCTGTAATTTCGCTCTGTTCAGCTTAAGTGATGCCTGATTCACCACCAGACGTGAGCTGATGTCACCGACTTCTTCTACTGCTTTAAGGTTGTTGGCACGCAAAGTTCCGCCAGTACTTACCAGATCCACAATAACATCGGCCAAACCAACCAGCGGACCCAACTCCATCGATCCATAAAGTTTGATCAAATCAACGTGCATGCCCTTGGCAGCAAAATGCTCACGTGCAGTTTTTACATACTTGGTCACTACTTTTAAGCGCGCACCACTACGAACAGATCCGAAATAATCAAAATCCTCGCGCACCGCTACCATCATTTTGCATTTGGCAATCTGCAGGTCTATTGGCTGATACAGGCCTTCGCCGCCATGCTCATCCAGCACATCCTTGCCGGCAATGCCTAAATCCGCTGCGCCATACTGCACATAAGTCGGCACATCGGTCGCACGTACAATAATCAAACGTACATCTTCGCGATTAGTTCCGATGATAAGCTTACGTGATGACTCAGGATCCTCAGCTGCATGAATGCCTGCTGCCGCCAGCAAGGGTACAGTTTCTTCGAAAATTCTGCCTTTTGAGAGTGCAATCGTAATCATTTTATTCGTCAATTTTTTAATTTAAGCAATACGCTTAACGTTGGCGCCCAAGGCGTTTAATTTTTCTTCCAGGTTTTCATAACCGCGATCCAGATGATAAATGCGCTCAATCACAGTATCACCACGCGCCACCAAGCCCGCCAAAACCAAGCTGGCAGAAGCACGTAAGTCAGTGGCCATGACCGTTGCACCATCAAGATAAGACACGCCTTTTACCAACGCGGTATTACCATCAATACTAATGTCTGCACCCATACGCTGCATTTCCTGTACGTGCATAAACCGGTTTTCAAAAATCGTTTCAGTAACTTTCGACACGCCTTCTGCCACCGTATTTAGCGCCATAAACTGTGCTTGCATATCGGTTGGGAAAGCCGGGTGCGGTGCGGTGCGGATATTCACAGCTTTTAATTTACCGTCACTTTTCACAGTGATTGTGTCAGCTTCCGATGTAACAGTAGCACCCGCTTCACGTAACTTTTCAATCACGGCATCCAGCAAATCTGCACGGGCATTGAGTAATTTAACTTCGCCACCAGTCATTGCGGCTGCCACCATATAGGTACCAGCTTCAATGCGATCGCACACTACATTATGGGTTGTGCCGCTGAGCTTCTCCACACCGACAATCGTAATCACATCAGTACCTGCACCAGTGATATTTGCACCCATTTTGATCAACATCTCAGCCAAGTCGATTACTTCAGGTTCTTTGGCCGCATTCTCCAGCACAGTTGTACCTTCGGCCAAGGCTGCAGCCATCATCAGGTTTTCCGTACCGGTAACTGTTACCAAGTCCATATAATACCGTGCACCCTGCAAACGTCGATTCGGCAAGTGCAAAGTACTCGCCTGTATATAGCCATGCGTGATATGTATCGCGGCACCCATTGCCTGCAAGCCTTTGATGTGCAAATCAACCGGGCGCGAACCAATAGCACAGCCTCCCGGCAATGATACACGCGCAGTACCAAAGCGCGCCAATAGCGGCCCCAATACCAGAATAGACGCACGCATGGTTTTAACCATTTCATAAGTTGCTTCAAAAGAGGCAACCTCACTGGCATCCAGCGTTACTTTGTCGCCATTACGGGATATCTTGACTCCCATGGTGTCCAGCAACTTAATGGTGGTATCTATATCCTTTAACGCTGCAACACTACTCAGGTGCAATGGCGTTTCTGCCAGCAAGGATGCGCACAAAATCGGTAGTGCAGCATTCTTGGCGCCGGATATCGTCACTTCGCCATTTAGGCGGTTACCGCCTGTGATTAGTAATTTATCCAATTATTTAGCCGCATTCAATAAGGTTTGCAGTTCGCCGCTTTCATACATGGCGCGCATAATATCTGAGCCGCCAATGAATTCACCGCTAATATATAGTTGTGGAATCGTAGGCCAATTTGCATAAACCTTGATGCCTTCACGAATATTCTGATCGGCCAGCACATCAACCGCCAGATAATCTATGTCACAGGCTTTTAGAATTTGTGTAGCAAGATTAGAAAAACCGCATTGTGGAAACTTTGGCGTACCCTTCATATAAAGCACTACCGGATTACTTGTTACCTGTTCTTTAATAACTGCTTGTATATCCATTATATTTCCTATTTCAAAATGCCTTTTACAGCTGTTGTAAAAATATAAACGCCGTAATTAATTTTTGTTATTCAGCTTTTGCCATGCTTCTGGCGTCAACGTACGCATTGATAACGCATGTATCTCTGCCCGCATTCTGTCGCCTAATGCCGCATATACCAACTGATGCTGCTGCACCATTGATTTTCCAATAAACTCGGAGCTAACAATAACTGCTTCAAAATGGGTACCATCATCCCCCAGCACTTTAATGTAGTCACAGGCTAAGTTTTGTGTGATATATGCTTCTAATTGCTGTGCGCTTAACACTGAAGATTACCTTGTTGATTCCAGATTGATCTTAAGATCTTAGTTTATAACCGGATTTTAGCATTTTTAGGGTAATCAGTGCTAACACTAAGAATGCGCCGCCCACGATTAGTAGACTGAACATTGGTGAAACATCACCCTTGCCAAAGAAACCGTATCTAAATCCATCGATCATGTAGAAAAATGGATTCAACTGCGACACTTTTTGCCAGAATGGCGGTAACGAATGGATTGAATAAAATACGCCGGATAAAAATGTGAGCGGCATAATAATAAAATTCTGAAATGCCGCCATCTGGTCGAATCTATCAGCCCAAATGCCGGCGATAATGCCAAAAGTACCCAGTAAAGCACTGCCCAGCAAGGCAAACGCAATAATAAGCCAAGGATTTGCCACACTCAAATCAACAAACCACATCGCCACCAGATAAATACAAAGCCCCACCACCAGACCACGAATGATTGCAGCAATTAAAAATGCCATAAAAAATTGCATATGGGTCAGTGGGGTAAGCAATATAAATACAATATTCCCCATCACTTTTGACTGTATAAGGCTGGAAGAGCTATTAGCAAAAGCATTCTGCAGCACTGACATCATAATCAATCCTGGAATCAGAAATGCCGTGTAAGGCACGCCATCATAAACCTGCACATGACTTTCCAGCACATGAGAAAAAATCAGCAGGTACAACAACGCCGTTATCACAGGTGCCGCAACCGTTTGAAACGCAACACGCCAAAATCTTAACAACTCTTTTTTCAGCAGCGTCCACGGGCCCCTCAGGCTTGATGCCCACGTCGAAGCTGGGTCGGTTTCCAAATGTCTCATCAAAATGTACCCCTTGCGGCAGATTGCCCGGAATTTCCGACCAAGGACAAAAATACATCCTCCAAATCTGCCTCATTCAGCTGCATATCAAGCACTTTAATATTGGCCGTGCGTAAAGCAGACAGTACAAACTCAATCTGAGCCATATCATCCAAGGCAAAGGTATAGATGCCATTTTCAACATGGCGAACCAATTCACCAATATTTGCCGGCAATACAACATCGCCCAAAGTTAAACGCAAATGCTTTCCTGAGAATTTATTCAGTAAATTAGCTGTACTATCCAGAGCCACGATCTGCCCCTGCTTCATCATGCCGACGCGACTGCATAGCGTTTCGGCTTCTTCCAGATAGTGTGTAGTGAGAATAATAGTGTGTCCATCGCGATTTAACTTTTTAATAAACTCCCACAGCATCTGGCGTAGCTCAACATCAACCCCAGCCGTTGGCTCATCAAGTACAATTACCGGTGGCTTATGTGCCAAAGCCTGCGCGATCAAAGCGCGACGCTTCATGCCACCTGAAAGTCTGCGCATATTGGTATTAGCCTTGTCAGCCAAACCTAGACCTTCCAGAATCTCATCTACCCAGGCATCATTTTCACGGCCACGTCCAAAATAACCAGCCTGGAATCGCAGCATCTCACGCACATTAAAAAATGGATCAAACACCAATTCTTGCGGCACGACACCTAATAACTGACGCGCCTGCTGGTACTGACTACCTGCATCGAAACCCATGACAGACACGTTGCCGGAATCAGGCGCAATCAATCCGGCTAGAATGTTGATTAATGTGGATTTACCCGCGCCATTAGGGCCAAGCAAGGCAAAGAATTCGCCCGGCTCGATAGTCAAATCAATACCTTTCAGCGCGTGCAAGGTGCCAAAATACTTATGCACTCCACTGATTTTAATTGCAGGCTGGCTCAAATTGCACTTTCGATTTAAAAAATGAACATTTAAGATTAGATGTGTTTATTTAAAACAATTAAATATGACGATACTAGAAAAAGAATAGGCCAATAAAAATTGGCCTTATCAAGTTCTAGCGATATTTTTACCTAAAAAACTAGCTTGTACTCAGAGGTATAAAATCTGCAACACCATAAAGCGTTGCCAGGCTGATTAAACTTTCCGGCAATTGTGTGAATGCTACTTTTTTATTGGCAGCCAAGGCGCGTCGTTGCCACTCAATCAACAAACTCAATGCAGCTGTATCAACATCTGTAACACCAGAAAAATCTATCTGCAAATCATCGGTAATCTCCAAGGCATTACTTTCAATCAAAACCGCATTGGCGTTATCTACCAAAATGTCGCCAGTGACATTCCACTGATTGGATTGTAATGTAATGCTTGTCATACACCTGCCGCTTTATTTTTCTCAGCCAGTTTTTTATTCAAGCTATCCAGGCCATTAGTGCGGATTTCATTACTGAACTGGCTACGATAGTTAGTCACCAAGCTTACGCTCTCAATTACGATGTCATATACTTTCCAGCCATTTTCAGCCCTTACCAAACTGTAATCAACCGCAATAGGTTGACCACCTGGCTGTAATATTTCCGTTTTAACACTTACATTCTTTGCGTCCGGCTCGGCACGCATAGGTTTGTATTCAATTACCTGATTTTTATATTTACCAAGTGCAACCGCATAAGTGCGCAACAGCAGACTGCGGAACTCTTTTTGAAACACAGCTTGCTGTTCAGGGCTTGCTGACTTCCAGTTTTTCCCCAGCACCATGCGGCAAACACGATCAAAATCAAAGTTAGGCAAAATTTTCTCTTCTGCCAACGCAAATATCTTCTGCTGATTCCCAGCCTGAATATCCTTATCATTTTTAATAGTAGCCAGCACGTCATCCGCGGTCTTTCTGACCAACTCTTCCGCAGAAATTTCCGCTACAGCAATACCGGAGCTTGCCATCAAACCGACAGTTAAAACAACACTAGCCAAAAAGCCTAAAAACGTTTTCATTAGCACCCTCTTCATTACTTAATATTGAACCTGGTGAAACAACTTACCGCTAATTATAAATGCAGCATTACTACCTACATTTAGAACGGTGCGTCACCCAATTCAGTTGACTTAGCCCCGCCAGACTTACCCCCAGAAGATGGAGCAGCTTCTTTGGGAGTGCTTGCTGCACTCTCTTCAGATTTTGTTTCCGACGCTTTATTATATAAAAACTGGCTGATCATTTTTTCCAAGACAACAGCATCTTGCGTTTGTGCGATTTTATCACCATTCTTCAAAACATCATCGTCACCGCCAGCTTCAAGGCCAACATACTGCTCCCCCAGCAAACCTGCCGTATAGATGTTAGCGAATGTATCTTTCGGAAATTCATAGCGCTCATCAATTTTAATCGTCACTACAGCTTCATACAACTTGGTGTCAAATTTAATATCCGCAACACGGCCTACAACCACACCGGCACTTTTTACCGGCGCATTTGGTTTCAAGCCCCCTATATTTTCAAAGGCAGCACTTACGCTATAAGTTTCACCAATCTTGTTTGATGTCAAATTACCCACTTTCATGGCAAGACCCAGCAACGCCGCAACACCTAGCGCAACAAAAACACCTACCCATAAATCGATTGTCGTTCTATCCACTTAACATCCCCTCATTCTTTCTTTCATGCGTTTTTAACAATACGGTTAAACAACAATCATGAAAGACGTTAATACAAAATCCAGCCCCAAAACCGTCAATGACGAAATCACCACTGTACGGGTAGTAGCATGACTAACCCCTTCTGCAGTTGGTGGCGCGTCAAAACCCTCAAACAAGGCAATCATGGTACAAGCTACACCGAACACAAAACTCTTGATCACGCCATTAATAATATCGTCCCTAACATCCACATTGGCTTGCATCTGCGACCAGAAAGCACCTTCGTCAACACCGATAATTGGCACTGCTACCAAATAGCCACCTAATACACCTACCATAGAAAACAATGCAGCAAGAATCGGCATGGAAATCACACCAGCCCAAAAGCGGGGAGCAATTACACGGGCAATCGGATTAACTGCCATCATTTCCATAGCGGATAACTGTTCAGTAGTTTTCATCAAACCAATTTCAGCGGTAATAGCAGTACCGGCACGCCCGGCAAACAACAAGGCGGTAACAACCGGCCCAAGCTCCCGCACCAGAGAAAGTGCCACCAGCACACCAATTGCCTCAGATGAGCCATATTTCTGCAAAGTGTTATACCCTTGCAAACCCAGCACCATGCCTACAAAAAAAGCCGACACGATAATAATCAGTAACGACATTACGCCGGTGAAGTATATTTCGCGCAAGGTAAGATTAAATCGCTTAAAACTCTCCCCAGAATAAAGCATCGTCAGAAGAAAAAGCCGCGCCCCCGCACCCAGGCGCCAAATACGCTCTATCATGCGACGGCCAAGATTACGCAACAATCTGGCTAATTTATTAAATAGTACTGAATGAATGATATGCATTTTGTATAATTTTATTTTCTAGGGTGACGCCTCTTCAGCAATTCATCCTGATAATTAGCTGCAGGATAATGAAAAGGAACCGGACCGTCTTTTTCGCCATGTACAAACTGATGCACAAAGGGCAACGTAGATTGCATTAAATCATGCGGAGTACCTTCCGCCGCTATCTCGCCATCTGCCACAAAGTACACATAATCCGCAATTAAGAAGGTTTCTTTAACATCATGCGAAACAATAATGGATGTTGCGCCAAGCGCATCGTTTAGACTGCGAATCAAATCACAAATCACACCCATGGAAATCGGATCCAAGCCAGCAAAAGGCTCATCATACATAATGATATTGGGATCCAGCGCCACTGCGCGTGCCAGCGCCACACGCCTAGCCATGCCACCAGAAAGTTCAGCCGGCATTAGCTGATGAGCTCCGCGCAAGCCAACCGCATTCAGCTTCATTAACACCAGATCTCTAATCATCGACTCCGGCAAATCCGTCAGCTCACGCATCGGAAAAGCTACATTATCAAAAACGCTTAAATCGGTGAATAAAGCCCCATGCTGGAACAGCATGCCCATTGTGCGACGCAGTTTATAAATACCGTCACGATTCTGCTCATGTACAACCTGGCCACCAACGCGCACTTGACCCTTAACAGGTTTAATCTGCCCACCGATCAATCGCAGTAAAGTCGTTTTCCCGCTACCGCTACCGCCCATAATGGCCACAACCTTGCCACGCGGGAATACCATATTGATATTTTTATGTAACAAACGACCTTTGTAACCAAAGGAAAGATTATCGATTTCTACGATATTGTGAGATGTCATGAGTCGGGGGATATTTTATTACTTTTATTTAAGGTTACATTTTAAAACAATTTAGCATGTAAGCAAGTTTTTAAATTAATAATGTTGAAATGTAACAAAAAGCCCGCCTAAGCGGGCTTTAATAATTAAATCGTCAAGTTTAGAACGACATGCACACCATATAACGATTTGTCTCTACCGGCGCAGCAACCCCAGTAGATTGCGCAGCAGCTGCCGTAGCAACTCTAACAGCACCAGTATTACCCACACCATCATCAAGTGTGGTATCTATCTGCGACGCATATCGACCAAGTATATTATCAGAACAAACAATAAATGCACCTGTCATACCTGTTAATTCTGCAATTGCTGTAGAGGCACTCTGAACACCGATAAGACCACCATCTGCATTTCTAGGTTGGTAGGTATTATTGGCAGCACAATCGATTACCGTAGAGCCTGGCGCCAGATTTGCACGGCGAATATGCTCCCATATTGCACACGATTCATCACCGTTTGTAGCTGTGTTCCAGTTACCTTGAATAACACCATTCAGTGTACCACCAGCCGGATCTGTCCCGCCAACATGCGTACTTGCATTATGATCATCACCAGGCAACACCTTGAACCTATCCTGATAGCCATACAAATAAACCTGTACATTTTGGAAATCACGCGCCATGTTCTTAACTTTGGCGCTGTTAATCAGTTCCTGACCTTTTAACACACCGCCTAATAGCAGGCCTATAATCACCAGCACAATTGCCAACTCAATCAATGTGAAGCCCGTTTGTGTCTTTTTCATATTAATCCCCGAACTGAGTAACCTCTATAGTAAACCCATTATTTATCAATGAATGCACAGGTATTGTTTTTAATTAAGCAATTCGCATACCAGCCGATATTTATTGCAAATTACTTAAATTGTGCAAGCATTCTATAAGAAACCGCCAAGTATTGCATAATTTATTGTCAAAAATCAAACATGTATGTTCGAATACAGCCACACATCAGCTATATTACTCACTGATTTCAAAAATACAATAGCGATTTAAGTGACACTATCTAATTTATTTTATAGGTTAATACCTAATGCAACCACTGTATAAATCTTACCAGACAATACTTAATGACCATAATCGTCTAATGGCGCTGATGATTTTATCACTGCATACATTACTGGTTTGGGGTAGTTCAAAACCTCTTTTCGGTGCATTACTTTTATGTCATTTCGGTTTTTTTCTATTGTGGCAGCCGGTGCTGCACCAAAATAATAAACTTTCATGGCAATCAACCTCTGTCATTGTGGCGCTCGCAGCAAGCGCTACAACGTTTTTTACCAGCTTATGGTTTATTGCTTTTTGGGTAGCAGGCTTATTTGCACTGATTGGTGGTCGTGTATTCTCAAGCAACACACAACACGAACGATTTCCTAAAATATTAGCCGCATCCTATTTGCTGGCCATTCTTTTATTATGGGTAGTGCCAAAACTGCTTAATACAAATGAGGACTTAGCTGCTGCGGAGTTTTTGCTGATTTATTTTTTACCAATCTTACCCATCACCATTTTATTTTTATCAGCCAAAAATAAGCCGGATACCCAAACACGTAATATCGATTTTTTTTACACCCTGTTAATTTTCTTACTAACTATTATTGTTGTGCTGGGTAGTTTTGCCATTGGCGTTATCTGGCAGATTCACTATATCAAACTACTCATGTTTGTAGTATTTGGGCTAGCCACAACACTGGTTGCGCTTAGCTGGCTGTGGAACCCGGGAACAACATTCTCTGGCCTGGGGTTGCTAATGTCACGCTACCTGCTGAGCATTGGCCTACCTTTTGAGCAGTGGATTAGAAACATTGCCGCCCATGCCGAAAATGAAACCAGTGCGGATGACTTTTTAGCAGCCGCAATCCAAGAGCTTACACAGCTTAGCTGGGTAAGCGGCCTGATGCTGCAAACTGAAAACTTAAAACAGCAGCTTGGTGAAACCAGCGAATATATTTCTACCTACAATTTCCAGCAGATGCATCTAACCTTGTATTCACGCTGGCAGTTTACCCCTGCCATGTACCTGCACGTGCAGTTATTAACGCAAATTCTGGGTGAGTTTTACGAGGCCAAGCGGCGCGAAGAAACCATCAGCAAAAATACTTATATGCAGACACTATATGAAACCGGCTCGCGCTTAACACATGACATCAAAAATATTCTGCAATCACTCGGCACTTTATCTACGGCAATAGAACAGAACCACGATACAGACAATGATGCAAAACTGATTGAACTCATTAAAATGCAACTGCCAAGACTGAGTCAGCGTTTAAGTAACACTCTCACCAAGCTTGAACTTCCTAGCATTGAGAGAAAAAATCAGGAAAAAGTAAGCGTCTGGTGGAAGAACTTTAAGCAGGCCAATGCACATCATCAACTGGAATTCGATGCGCCGGCAGACTTTCCAAAAACAGACATCGATAGCGATCTGCTTGATAGCGTTGTAGATAACTTGTTGCAAAACGCACTGGAGAAAGCCAAGCGCGAACTTAACATCAGAATTAATGTAACGCTGATGCCTTCTAAGCATTTTTGTTTGGAAGTAACCGATACTGGTTCCGCCATCTCCCCGGAAGTCGCAGACAAGCTATTCAAGTCAAATGTCAGCTCTAAAAATGGTTTGGGAGTTGGTTTATACCATGCAGCACAGCAAGCTCGCCAATCTGGTTATGAATTGAGTTTGACGGACAATCAGGATGGGGAAGTTCGATTTAGATTAGAGATGGCTACCTGATAGATTCAAATAAACATTTATAGCTAAAACATTTGTAGCTATAAATAGTAAAGGGCGAGATTTCTCGCCCTTTACTATGTAATACCAACATTATGTTCTAAAGTGTGCCGTAAGAATGCAAACCGCTTAGAAACATATTTACACCCAAAAATGCAAAGGTCGTCACCAAGAGACCAATTAGCGCCCACCACGCCAGCAATGGACCACGTAAACCTTTAACCATCCGCAAATGTAGCCATGCTGCATAATTAAGCCACACAATCAGCGCCCAGGTTTCCTTAGGATCCCAGCTCCAATAACCACCCCATGCCTCAGCCGCCCACATGGCACCTAAAATGGTTGCAATAGTAAAAAATGCAAAACCAACAGCTATAGCCTTGTACATTAAATCATCCAGCACATCCAGACTTGGCAGACGTGATGACAAGACTCCTTTGCTAGCTAGCAAATAGGCACTAGCCACCATTGCCGCCAATGAGAATGCACCATAACCGACAAAATTAGCCGGTACGTGTATTTTCATCCAGTAGCTTTGCAACGCAGGAACCAGCGGCTGAATATTATTAGCCTGGCGGTCGAAGGTATACCAAAGAATAAAACCCACGGCCGCATTGATGACCAGCAGCACAAAACCACCCAATTGCTTGGTGTTCAGCTTCTGCTCGTAATGCAAATACAGCAAAGCGGTAATCAGGCAAAACAGAATGAACACTTCATACAGGTTACTGATTGGAATATGACCCACATCCGGCGCTATCAAGTAGGATTCATACCAGCGCACCATTAAGCCGACAAAACCAAACAATACTGCCGACCATGTTAAAGCAGATGCGAACTTGCCGGCAAAATCACTACGTTTGTACGTAGCAAACCAATAAGTCACCATCGCCAGCACAAACAGCACATTCATCCACATAATGGCAGATTGGCTGGAAATCAAAAACTTAAGCAAAAACAGTTGCGTCGCTTTTGCCTGCTCGCCATTATACAAACTGATAGAAAACAAGCTGACAGCACCAACCGCCAGCACTAACTTACCCAATGTTTTCCATTGCCAACCTAAATAACTGGCAAGTAATGCAGCGCCAAACAAAAATACAGTTTCGTAAATATCCATGTACTGTGCGTACTTAACATAGGCAAAAATAGAACCTGCAAAAATAACGATTGCATATAACCAATCCTGCCAATTGAGACGCTGTAATAGCGTTTTTTGTTGATATTCCAGTGAGCTATTATTCATATGTATCCTTAACATGCGCTAGCTAATAATGTTTCTTAACTGCTCGCGGTATAAATTAAACTCTTTTTCAAAATCCAGATTCTTGCGGTTTGATGCCATTGCAAAATGCACTTGCTGCTTATGCGTCCGCAATGACAACCAGATGCGTCTTTCACGAATGTACATCATGGCAAAAATACCCAATACCAGCAGAACTGAGCCTAAGTAAACCCATTTTTGACCCGGTGATTTCGTAAGCTGCAAACCGCTGGCCTCTTTATGTTCAAACTGTTCCAACTGCAGATAATACGGTGTTCCAAAAAAGAAGATATCACTAAACGCATTCAAGCTATCACGCACCAATGATTCCGTCTCGGCATTGCTAGCCAGTAAAGGCTTTTTGTTAGTCTCCAGACTCATGTTGTACGCTTCAAAAGCTGCAACGCTAATCATTTTGATGTACGTTCTTGCCACCGCTTCACGCTCTTTTTCCGGCACGCTTTTCTCTATGATCTGCGCCACGCCACTATAGCCACCTTTTGCAAAGATAGTGAGTAACTGCACCACACTGTCTTCAAACTGTTTTTTTACCGCAGGTTCTTTTTTTACATCTACAGAATTATTGGCGATTCTCTGTGCGATTTTTGGATATTTGGAAGCATCCAGCATCACGGCCCTGAAATTCATAAACCCGTTCAAGCTTAAATCGCTATCTACCGGAATTCTTAAATAACGGAATTCATCCTGCACGGTTTCACGCATACCTGACAAGAAATAATGTTTACCGTCAATCTGCATCGGCTGCATGTAATTTACATACTCTATGGCCTGACCACGGTTATCACGTAATTTATAGGTGATATTAGGGCCTACATTATGCGGCTTACCCTTGCCATCCGGCGACATATTAATGATATTGAATTTACGGAAATCATTAAATTCAACTTTTAAGGCATTATCACCCTCACCCAAAACACCGTTTTGAAAAATAGCCCCCGCAAGTGACTGCGCTTGGGCATTTGGTGCAAACAGATTCCACACCTTAAAATTAAGCTTGGTGCCACCATCCTGAAAATCAGATTGATAAATGGCAATGCCTTTGTATGTCAGCGGATGATTCACGCTAATTGTTTTAGTGATTGGCTGCTTCAGGTCCGGGTCAATAATCACCAAATCACTCTCAAACGACTTAGGCTGACCGGTTGCATAGTGTTCGATACGAAAGTCTTTCAAAGCCACCCTGAACGGCAGTTCCTGCACCAGATAACCATCGCGCACGCGTACAAACGCAACATTATCACTAACGCCCTCCGGCAGGGTCATATTGGCACGAAAGGAAGGATTGCTGACACTCAACCGGCTCTCGGCAGGCACTTGAGACTCCGGGATGTCCAGCGTTTCAATACGCTTGTGACCTAGCATTTCCTGTATCTTGAACGGTAAATTACCATCAAGTAAGCCACCAAACAAAATCACCACCATCGCCACATGGGTAAAAATATAACCCCAGCGCTGATGTGTGCCCGCTTTAGCAGCAATTAACTCACTGCCATCAGCCTGCGTTTGAAATTTGTATTTAAAACCTTTGGCTGTCAGAAAATGCGTCAACTGTTGCTTGAGTTGGTCCGGATTTGCAGTAGTGCTATAGGTTTCCTGATGACCAAAAGCATTAAGTGATTTTTCAGTGGCATGCTCTTTGAAAGTGCGCCATTCTTTAAGCATATGCGGGGTATTGCGATAGATACACAAACTGGTAGAAATCACCAAAAACAACAGAATCACTAAAAACCAGCCACTGTGATATACGTCATACAAGCCCAGTTTTTCGAATAAGCCAAACCAGAACTGGCCAAATTTTATGATGTAATTTTCATACGGCTCATTTTGCTTCAGCACCGTACCGATTACCGACGCGATGCCTAGAACAGATAGCAGGCTAACTGCAAAGCGCATTGAGCTTAGCAGGTCGAAGAAGTTTTTAGAAAATGATAGTTTTGGATTCAAAATACAGCATTCTTAAAACAAGGAAAGTTGAAACAACAGCCGACATGCTGTCGTAGATTATGACTTTAGCAAAACAGATATAGTTGCCAACTTGGTTAATTAAAGACTTAATTAAAAATTCAGCATCATTAATTACATTAAAAAATTAAGGGCAGCGCTTGCTACCCTTATAATTAGTACATTAAATTTAGCGTAAACCTTGAATGTAATCCGCTACCGCCGCCATCTCCGCATCCGTCATTTTTGCTGTTATGGCCATCATCATCGGCGCATTAGCGCGTTCACCGGTACGGAAAGTCTTAAGTTGTGCCAAGGTGTAATCTGCATGCTGGCCAGCTACACGTGGAAACTGTTTTGGCAAACCGGCGCCGGTAGGTCCATGGCAAGCTGCACAGGCAGGCACATTATTGGCAGCAACACCGGCACGGTAGATTTTCTCACCCAATGATCCAGCGCCATTCTTTGCAGCTTGACCAAGGTTAAGTTTTTTAGCGGCAAAATAAGCTGCCAGTTCTTTTATGTCTTGCTCACTCAATGCTGCGGCCATTCCAGACATCACCGCATTGGCACGTTTACCAGACTTGAATTCAGTCAATTGTTTCTCAAGATACTCAGGATGCTGACCCGCCAATTTTGGGTTAAGCGTAATTACGCTGTTGCCATCAGGGGCATGACACGCTGCACATACGGTATTAACAGTTTGTTCTGCCGTTTTTTTAGCAGGAGCTTCCGCAAGCGCCTCAACAGATACTGTTAACATAAGACTGGATACTAACCACGCTAAATGACGAAATTGCATTACTGCTCCTAAATCTAAATTATTCAACCAATTAACGCGCTATTTTAGCGAAAAACCACTATTCGTGATAGCATTTTTCACGATATCAGCAATTCGTTCAAATATTCAAAAAAATGCGGCCACAGCACACGTTGCAATCACGCAAATTGACCCCATCTTAATATTCGAGCGAACCAGCTTAACTGAATTGGATTTTTATGCCTTTGTTTCAAAACGCTACTTTTTTTATATCTGCTCATCATTTGCGCGACTTGCCACCGGCCAGTGGTATCGAGGTCGCGTTTGCCGGCCGTTCCAACGCCGGCAAGTCCAGCGCACTGAACACACTAGCCAACCATAACCGGCTCGCCTTTGTGAGTAAACAACCTGGCCGTACACAACTCATTAACTTTTTCACGCTGGGCAATGACCGGCACTTAGTCGACTTGCCCGGTTACGGCTACGCCAAGGTACCGGAAGCCATGCGCGCGCACTGGCAAAATGTACTGGCGCGCTACCTGAGTGAGCGCTCAAGTTTAGGTGGTTTGGTATTGGTGATGGATAGCCGCCACCCGCTCACCCCGTTGGATAGACAGATGCTGGATTGGTTTTGCCCAAGCGGGAAACCTGTGCATGTTTTACTAACAAAATCAGATAAACTTTCGCGCGGTGAAGCTTCGCTAACCCTGAATAAAGTACGTAAAGAGCTGACTGAAAACTGGGGCAAAAACTACAACAGTGAATGCACGGTACAGCTATTCTCCAGCCTGAAGAAACAAGGTGTGGAAGATGCGGAAAAAGTGATAGGCAAATGGCTGTTTGCAGATGAAGAACCTGTGCAGGACGAAGATCAAGCTTAAATTTTGACTCATCAGCAAATAAAAAACGGCATGAATTTAAATTCATGCCGTTTTTTACATCTTTACAATCAGTAATGCCTAGACTCTTTTAAAAACCATATCCCAAACACCGTGGCCAAGTTTAATACCGCGATTTTCAAATTTCGTCAGGGGGCGATAGCTGGGTTTTTCTGCATAATCCTTGGCGGTATTTTGTAACTGCGGTTCCGCGCTAAGCACTTCCAGCACCCACTCTGCATATTCCTGCCAATCGGTGGCCACATGGATATAGCCGCCAACTTTAAGTTTACCGCAGAGCAATTTCACAAACTCAGCCTGTATCAGACGACGTTTATGGTGGCGTTTTTTATGCCAGGGGTCAGGGAAGAAAATATGGATACCGTCCAGACTGGCATCAGCCACCATATTTTGCAGCACTTCGACCACATCATGCTGGATCACACGGATGTTAGTAAGCGCCAACTCATCTATCAATTTAAGCAGGGCGCCAACTCCCGGCGTATGCACCTCAGCCGCCAGAAAGTCGCATTCTGGTAAAGTCTGCGCGATTTTAGCCGTGGTTTCACCCATACCAAAACCGATTTCCAGAATTTTTTTACTGCCAGCTCGGTTAAATTGGGCACTTAAATCCAACAACTCCGGCTTATAAGTAATACCGAATGTTGGAAAAACCGTTTCCAGCGCACGCGCCTGGCCTTTGGTCAAGCGCCCCTGGCGCAGCACAAAACTGCGTATGCGGCGTTGGTTTGCCTCGCTGTCTTGCGGGTTTTCTATTAAAGCATCTTCTGTTTGATTAATTTCGTTCATGGCGCGCATTATACTTTAGAGGATAGGAAACACGGAATAAGTCGCCGAGCGAGATAAAGTGTACCCGCAAGGGGCATGTCCGTAGAATATATGCGCTCAAGCGCATTATTCATACGCCAGAGGCGCACGGAACGCAGGAGCCGAGATAGTATGAATTATACAGCGAGGTTCCGAGTACCGCGCAACGAAGCAATTTGCTTGCGCAGGCACTTAGTTCCGTGTTTCCGGTATTTATAAGGTATGGGTTTTATCCCCCGTAGAAAATCCAAGCAAAGGTTCTTCAATTTGTTTACTGAATGCTATCACTTTAAATAAATCACCCATCTCGGCTGGCGATAACAGTTTTTGTGCAGCGGCAGCCAGCGGCGCATAATTTGCCATATCGTGCGCCGACACTTGTGACATTAATTCCAAAATGCCGCAATTCATTAAAAACTGCGCTTGTGTACAAAACCCGCTCAACTCCAAACCATGGCTGACGCCTGCGTGGGCAACACTGGTAAAATCGACATGCGCGGTGATGTCCTGCAAGCCTACATATATCAGCGGCTCGGTATGTGAATAATGCTGATAATGGCACATCAGGGTGCCTAGATTGCGCTGCGGGTGGTAATACTCACGTGCTGAAAAACCGTAATCGAGCATGATAATCACCCCGCGTTGCAGCGCTTGTGCCAAGCTCGTAATCAAACCAGAGGCTGCAGGACAAACCTCCGTCAAATATTCATTCGGCAAACCAAGCTTAATAGCTAAATCAGACAGATCGCCAGTTTCAAGCAGCCTGTCCTGCCAGATAAAATCGCCATCATACGCAACACCTCGCTCATAAAGGCCGCCGGCAGTTTTATGAATTAAATGTACAGGAATTGCATCCAGCACTTCGTTGCCCAGTATTACTCCCACAAAATTCTGCGGTAGCACATCCAGCCAAACCACGCGCGTGAACAATTCTGGCGGCAATACTTTTTGTAAAGTCTCCTTTTGGATCTGGCGCAAGTAAGCACTAACTTCCAGTATGAAATACTGCTGGGGAGCACATCCCAAGACTTGCAATGCAAGCAACAAATCTGCCGCCAGCTTACCTGTACCGGCGCCTAATTCCAGCACGTCACCGTTAGTCTCTGCTAACACTTGCGCAACCTGCCTTGCCAATGTTTGTGCAAATAACGGGGAAATTTCAGGTGCCGTAACAAAATCACCGCCAACCCCGAACTTTTTCGCGCCGCCGCTGTAATAACCTAGGTCGGGCGTATATAACGCCATCTGCATAAAATCCGCGAATGATAGCCAGCCTGCGGATTGCTCGATTTTTGCCTGAATTAATGTTGCCAATTGCCGGCTTTGCGCCTGCGCTTCGGCATTAGGGATAGGTAATGAACTCATAAGCCATTATAATATTTAACACCAAGGAATGAGCAAACAGTGAATACAATTAACAGTAAAGTCGTTTTAATCACCGGTGGCGCCAAGCGCGTAGGCGCAGCCATCTGCAAAGAGCTGCATGCACAGGGTGCGCAGCTGATGATTCATTACAACACCAGCACCACCGAAGCACGAGCTTTACAGGCAGAGCTGAATTTACTGCGGGCAAATTCAGTGGCCATTATTCAGGGTGATTTACTTAATGTTGCGGTGTTGCCGAATTTAGTCACGGAAACCGTCAGGCATTTTGGCAAGCTGGATGTACTCATTAATAATGCATCCAGCTACTACCCAACAGAAATTGGCCAGATCAACGAGAATAACTGGCAGGATTTAATCGGCAGCAACCTTAAAGCGCCGATGTTTCTGACCCAGGCCGCTGCACCGGAGCTACGCAAAAATCATGGCTGCATTGTAAACATTACCGATATGCATGTTGAACGTCCTAAAAAAGGCTACATCGTGTATAGCGTAGCGAAAGCCGGCCTGGTAACACTGACCAAGTCTTTAGCACATGAACTGAGTCCGGAAGTACGCGTAAATGCCGTAGCTCCCGGCCCGGTACAATGGCCGGCAGATAATCCGCAGTTTGATGAAGTGTACCGCCAGCGCGTCATCAACCAGACCTTGCTCAAACGCGTGGGTGAAGCAGAAGACGTAGCCAAAGCCGTTAAGTTCCTGATTTATGATGCACCATTCGTCACTGGCCATGTATTGGCAGTAGATGGTGGACGCTCATTGAATCTTTAAAATAGATTCAATATTCAACACATTTTAAAATCGATACCTGACGTATCAACATTACTAAATTTATGATTAAACATTTACCCGACAACCATTCCAATAATTTCATCAAGTTACGCAACAGCCTGATCAGCTCCACTGGCAAAGCCATTGGCGATTACAACATGATCGAAGAAGGTGACACGGTACTGGTATGCATGAGCGGCGGTAAGGACTCTCACGCCATGCTGATGATCTTGCTGGCATTGCAGGAGCGCGCACCGATCAACTTCAAACTGATTGCGATGAACCTTGACCAGAAACAGCCAGGCTTTCCCGCGGACATTCTGCCGGCTTACTTTGAAAAACTGGGCATTGATTACCGAATTGTGGAAGCGGACACCTATTCGATAGTTAAGGAAAAAATTCCTGAGGGCAAAACCACCTGCTCACTTTGCTCACGCCTGCGTCGCGGCGTGATCTACACTACGGCTAAAGAGCTAGGTGCCAATAAGATTGCATTAGGCCATCACCGTGATGACATTGTAGAGACGTTATTTTTGAATCTATTCTTTGGCGCAAAACTCAAGGCCATGCCGCCCAAACTGGCGACCAACGATAAGCAGAATATAGTTATCCGCCCACTGGCCTATTGCAGTGAAAAAGACATCGCCAGCTATGCGCGCCAGATGGAGTTCCCGATTATCCCGTGCGATTTATGCGGCAGCCAGGAAAACCTGCAACGCCAGAAAGTCAAAGAAATGCTGCAAGGCTGGGAGCGAGAACAGCCGGGCCGCATCAATAATATATTCCGCGCCATTACCAATATAGAGCCATCACATCTGGCCGATACGAGCCTGTATGACTTCAAGAATTTGAGCCAGGCAAAAGCTGAGGATGAAGACCCACTGTTTGGAGATATCGCCAATGAAGGTGCCGCATTAAGTTTAGCCAGTACAGAAGGCAGCAAAATTGAATTTGTACGTAACAAGTAACTGAGAGCCGAATAAATTTTCACGTGATTCAGCATAACTTGTTGTATTTTAGTGATTTACCTTGCTATTATCCGAACTGTTAGCCAACAAACACCTTTTACTTAGGCATTCATGTCAAAACTACTCATTGTTGAATCTCCATCAAAAGCGAAAACGCTCAAAAAATACCTGGGTGGTGATTTTGAAGTACTCGCCTCGTATGGCCATGTCCGAGATTTAATCCCTAAAAATGGCGCGGTTGATACCGAAAATCAATTCGCCATGAAATACGACATCATTGAGCGCAATAGTAAACATGTAGATGCGATTGCCAAAGCCGTTAAAAATGCTGACAGCATCTATCTGGCAACCGACCCGGACCGCGAAGGTGAGGCGATTTCATGGCATATTGCCGAAATTTTAAAATCCAAAAATCTGCTTAAAAACAAACTCATGAAACGCGTGGTGTTTCATGAGATCACCAAAGGCGCAGTTGAACACGCCATTGCCGAGCCGCGCGATATTTCCATGCCTATGGTCAATGCACAACAGGCGCGCCGGGCACTGGACTATCTGGTTGGTTTTAATCTATCGCCATTACTGTGGAAAAAAATCCGCCGTGGCTTGTCAGCCGGCCGCGTACAAAGCCCGGCACTGCGCCTGATTGTTGAGCGTGAACTTGAAATTGAAGCGTTTAAGTCGCAGGAGTACTGGACCATACACTTAGACGCGCTGAAACACAGCCATGGTTTCAACGCCAAGTTGGTGCAACTCAACAATCAAAAAGTTGAGCAATTCACCGTCATTAATCATGACCAACAAGCAGATATCGTCGGCAAGTTATTGCTGGCCAGCGCAGGTAAAACCACTGTATCTCGCGTTGAGAAAAAGCAACGCAGCCGCAGCCCTGCCGCACCATTTACCACATCTACACTACAACAGGAAGCGGTACGTAAACTGGGCTTTACTACAGCACGCGCCATGCGCGTTGCACAGCAACTCTATGAAGGCGTAGATGTCGGCGGTGGTACGGTAGGCTTGATTACCTATATGCGTACCGACTCTTTCAGCCTGGCTGCTGAAGCTATCGCGCAAATCCGCGATTACGTGAAAAAGAATTTCGATGCAGATTACCTGCCAAGAACACCGGTAGTTTACAAAACAAAATCTAAAAGCGCACAGGAAGCACACGAGGCGATTCGGCCGACAGACATCAATCGTGCGCCAGCACAGGTGCGCCAGTATCTGAACGATGAGCAATTCAAGCTATATGAAATGATCTGGAAGCGCGCGCTGGCCTGCCAGATGGCGCCCGCCAAATTTGATGCCGTGAGTGTGGATTTGAGCGTTGGTAGTGATGCCAACCTGTTCCGCGCTACCGGACAAACTTTAGTGTTCCCGGGCTTTATTGCCGTATATATGGAAAGCTCAGACGATGAGGAAGAAGAGGGCGAAAGCAAACTGCCACATCTGGAAACCGGAGAAGTATTAACCGTACAAAAAATCTACGGTGATCAACATTTCACCGAGCCACCACCACGCTATTCTGAAGCCAGCCTGGTTAAAGTGCTGGAGGAATACGGTATCGGCCGCCCTTCAACCTATGCAACGATTATCAGCACGCTGCAAGACCGTGAATATGTATTGCTGGATAAAAAACGCTTTACACCTACCGATGTAGGACGTGTTGTAAACAAATTTCTAACCGAACACTTCACCAAATATGTAGATTACGACTTCACGGCAAATCTGGAAAATGCACTGGATAGTGTAGCTGAAGGGGAGCGTGACTGGATTCCATTGATGGATGAATTTTGGCAAGGTTTTAACAAGCAGATCCATGACAAGGCCGACGTAGAGCGTCCGGGGAATGAACTGATTGATGAGGCATGCCCGAAATGCGGCAAACCGTTACAGAAGCAGCTCAGCCGCTACGGTACTTTCATTGGCTGTACCGGCTATAACGATACGCCTAAATGCGACTACAAGCGCAGTCTTGATGGTGCCGCATCATTAGGTACAGACCCGGTAGCTATCGGTACCGATAATGAAACTGGCAAAGAAATTTTACTGATGAATGGCCCGTATGGCCCATACCTGCAATTAGGTCTACCTGTCGAAGGCGATAAAAAGAAACCAAAACGCGTCAGTATTCCCAAAGAGATTCCACTGGCAGACGTGAATCTGGAAACAGCGAATTTACTGCTGTCATTGCCGCGAGACTTAGGCCTGCATCCGGTTACCAATAAAAAAGTGGTGGCTAACATTGGGCGCTTCGGGCCTTATGTTAATCATGATGCCAAGTTCAAATCCATACCCAAGAGCATGAGCGTATTCACTATTAACCTGGACGACGCGGTTACCCTGCTTGCGCAGGCAAACACAGGTCCCGCACCGATACTGTCATTAGGCAATCATCCTACAGAGGACGGCCAAATTGAAGTTTATGCAGGACGCTATGGCCCTTATGTTCAGCATGGAAAAATTCGCGCGACTCTTCCAAAGAGCGTGGAACCTGAGTCGCTCACTTTAGAAGAAGCTTTAGAATTGCTAAGTGCAAAAGCAGCAAAAGAAGTGCCGGTTAAAAAGACTTCCACTAAAAAAGCCAGCGTAGCTAAAACTACGGCGGTAAAAAAGGCGAGCGTCACTAAAACAAAAACTGCGAAAACTACAACGAAGGCCAGCACAGCTAAAACTGCTGTAGCCAAGAAAGCAACGGTCAAAAAAACCAGTGTCAAGAAAACAGAAATCTAATAAAGATTAAAATTGCCAGTTAATAAAAAAGCGGCTTTAAAGCCGCTTTTTTATTAACTGAATTTATATAGCTACATACTAGCCATGCACGTGTGTACCCAATGAATTAATATCATTATTCTCTACCCACTTGCGAACCCGATTAGCATCACCAATACGCGACATCTTGCCAGCAGAATCAAGCAATACAATAATCATAGGCTGACCTGAAATCTCAGCCTGCATCACCAGACAGCGACCAGCTTCATTGATAAAGCCGGTTTTTGACAAACCAATTGACCAGTTACCACCACGTACCAATGCATTGGTATTTACAAAACTTAGCGGATTCTGACGCCCATACAAAGTAATCTCTTGTGATGGTAAGGTAGTAACTTGGCGAATTTCAGAGTAGTGGTAGGCAGCGTTCACCATCTTTACCAAGTCTTCTGCAGTAGATACATTACTACTATCCAAACCCGTTGAATCTACAAACCGTGTTGACTGCATACCAAGCAACTGGGCTTTATGATTCATAGCCTGAATAAAGGCTGGTTTACCACCTGGATAGTAACGACCTAATGCCGAAGCAGCACGATTTTCAGATGCTATCAATGCTAATTGCAACAATTCACCACGCGTAAGCACACTGCCAACTTTTAACCGTGAACCTGTGCCTTTCAGGTAGTCAACGTCTTCATCCCCAATAGAAAGCAGTTCATCCAAAGGTAAATGCGCATCCAACATCACCATTGCCGTCATCAGTTTAGTTACGGATGCGATTGGGGTGGGAGTATTGGTGTTTTTTGCGTAGACAATTTCACCTGTTGCTTGATTAACAACAAGCGCTTTTGCAGAAGCCAGTTTAAGCGGAGAAGTACCATCGTAGCTATCAATAATGTCAGCAGATTTAGACGCACGAATACGTTGATGTATCCTACGGTTACCAGAACTGTACTTTACAACCTTATACTTACTGCCAGAACTAACTTGTTTGTACGTCTTTTTACTTGCTGCATGCGTAGCCATTGGCGCTACACAAAGCAGCGCACTTACATATAAAAGCAAAAAATTTCGCACAAAAGTTTTCATAATTCGTTCTATCTCATACATTTACGACCAAATACTATATAAAAACTTTAGCTTTGTCATTAACAAATTTAATTTATTTAATAATTAAAATCATAATTAAAAATTAAATTGCCATCAGCATAAATTACGTTAAAATTTTAACGGCCGTGCAGTAATATCCGCGGATATCAATAATTATCGAGCAAACACCATGCAAATACCGCAATCTCTTCTTTATAGTACCCAACATTTATGGGCCAAACCTGCTGCCGATGGTACATGGGAAGCAGGCATCACTGACTATGCTCAGGATCTATTGGGCGACATAGTTTTCGTTGATGCTCCTGCTGTTGGCTCCAAACTCAAAGCGGGGCAGCCTTGCGGTCTGGTTGAATCAGTTAAAACCGGCTCAGATTTGCATGCTTTAGTGGATGGCGAAGTTACCGATGTAAATCAAACGCTGATCAACGCCCCGGAACAGATTAACGACAGCCCCTACACCGCATGGATCTTTAAATTTAAAACTGACGACACCGAGATAGAAAAAAAATTGCTCTCCGCAGAGGCTTATAAAGCACTTACAGACGATGCTTGATTCTATTCAGCAACTACTTAGAGAACACCAGCCGCACTGATTCAAGCAGCTTTTCAATTTCAGCCTTGATGCTTGCCGTCATTGCCTGTTCAATTCGGGGTACTTCCACATCAAGTATTTCATGCACTTTATTAGCCAAAGCTTGCTCAACAGTTGGCAAATCTGCATTTAAACCTTGAACAAAATCTTTCTTGGCACTCTCTGCCAATGCTGTAAAGTCCGCTTTCAATGTAGCACTCAACTCGTTAGACAAGTTCTGATACAAAGCCGGGAAGGTGTCACCCAGTCTCTGCTGCAACTCCTGCTGAGATTGTGTCTGCAACGATTCCAGATAAACACTTAACTCAGTCTGCGTATGTTGCGTCAACGCCTTATAGATTGCCGCCAACTCTTGCGACAGGTTTGTCTTGTGCTCTGCCAGAATGTCTACCTGCAACTGGCTTACTTTTTCCTGTAACGCTTGTGTTGCATTATCAACCGTTGCGTTTTCCAAATCTGCCAAGGTCAATTGCAACTGCTCAGCAAGCGTTTGCTGCAGTGCCGGTAATGTAGCGGCTAACTTCTCATTAACCTCAGATGCAGCTTGCTCCTGCATTTTGCTTAAAGTACTTTCCAAATCAGCTTTGATGATATCTGCATTGGTATGCATCAGCTTGGGAATCTCGGTTGCAAAATCAGAGCGTGCTTTGTCTACCAAGCCAAGTGCCTCATCAATCGCTTTCTGCTGCACGCTGGTCAGCGTGTCACCAACATATTGCTTTAATGACAATTCGGCATCATGCTGTTGCTGCACGATCTGTTCAGCCTGCTGGTCATACTGTTGATTGAGTGCACTGGAGATATAAGCCTGATTTGCTTTCTGAATGTTGGCTGACTCAGTCAACAAATGATCAAGCAGCTCTTGCCTCATTTCAAGCTTGAGTTTTTGCATGACCGATTTCTCGATCTCAGCCGCCACCTGCGGCCTGATTTGCTCGGCTATTTCAGCAACCAGTTCAGGTGTGACATTAAATGATTTAGCTAAAGCTTGCGCAGGTTGCGCAAGCTCTGTCAGCATTGGGATATCGTCATCTTCACGCATACTCTACTCGCATGTCTTTTGCACTCCAAAATGTTTAGCTGCCGCAGCTAATCAACAATTAATCAAGCGCAGCGTCAGTTGATTTTACTTGATAACCACGGTCACGATAAAACTTATAGCGTCGTCTTGCTGCCACTTTATCATCTTCATCATTTCCGACAAGCTCTACCAAGTATCTGAAGCGGCTAAAAAACGGTGGGTACTCGTCTTTCAAGTTGATCAGAATATCATCCTGAATCAAATGCTCACCTGTTGCATCAAGAATAATAGGAACATCCTGATTGGTATCATCAAACGGCAGGGCACTCGGCAAAAAACTGTCTGGTGTATATTGCCAGAGCTTTTGCTGTAACTGATTGCTCATCGCATCATCTGACGTAAAAACTGTAAGCTGGTGCCCCTTGGTGACCGCTCTTTCACAAAGCTGTGTCACTTTTGCCAGCTTATCAGCTACGTTGAAATAAAATTCTACCCGCGTCATGAATGGTATTTAATTTCTAGCCTGACCTGAACGAGACACTAAAAACTCGGTAAGTAAGGGCACTGGCCTGCCGGTGCCACCTTTTTCTTTACCAGATTTCCATGCTGTGCCTGCAATATCCAGATGTGCCCAATCATATTTTTTAGCGAATCTGGATAAAAAACACGCAGCAGTGATACTGCCAGCAGCACGCCCGCCAATATTGCCCATGTCAGCAAAGTTACTGTCCAGTTGCGGCTGATAGTCATCCCATAGCGGCATATGCCAGGCGCGGTCTAATGCTGACTCACCGGCCTGCAACAACTCTTTAGCCAGATCATCATTGTTGCTGAATAAACCAGTTGCATGGTGGCCTAAAGCAATGACACATGCACCAGTCAATGTTGCAATATCAACCACGGCACTAGGCTCAAAACGCTCGGCATAGGTCAGCGCATCACACAATATCAAACGACCTTCGGCATCGGTATTCAATACCTCAATGGTTAAGCCGGACATACTGGTCAGCACATCACCCGGCCTTGTGGCACGGCCATCCGGCATGTTTTCACAAGTTGGGATAATACCAACCACATTCAAAGGCAGATCCATTTCAGCTATCGTTTTAAAGGTGCCCAGTACGCTTGCCGCGCCGCACATATCGTATTTCATTTCGTCCATCTCAGCGCCCGGTTTCAATGAAATTCCGCCAGTATCAAATGTAATGCCCTTACCTACCAATACCACTGGTTTTTGATCCTGCCTGCCTTTTAGATGCTGCATGACAATCAGTTTCGGCGGCTCTTCACTACCTTTGGTTACCCCTAGAAATGACCCCATGCCTAATTTTTCGATTGCCGCACGCTCCAACACTTCAACTTTCAATCCATAAGCCTTACCAAGCTCCAACGCTTGTTCAGCCAGATAGGTGGGGGTACATACGTTAGGTGGCAAGTTACCTAAATCCTTGGTTAGGCTCACACCTGCGGCCAATGCTTTTCCATCACCCAAGCCAGCCTCAGCTTCAGCTACATGAGCTGTATCGGCAATATGTATGGTCAAACGTTTAATACTATTTTTAGCATCATCTTCGGCTGCTTCTTTTTTACGCTTAATTGCATTGAAACGATAAGTTGCATCCAAAGCCACTTCTGCCAAGAGCGACACTTTACGGCGCAGGCTTAATTTCTTTACAGGCAATTCCACCAGATAGGTAACTGCTTCATTGGTGCCGCTTGCCGACACCGCCTTTACTGAGGCGCGCACTGCTTTGACGAATTGTTTTTCAGTAAAGTCTTCTTGCTTACCCAAACCCACAAGCAGCACGCGGTCACTGTGCGTACCGGGTACATCATGCAGCATCAATGTTTTTTCGGCTTTTCCATCCATGTCACCACGCTTGAGAATATTACTCAGATAGCCAGATGAAAGTTCATCTATGGTCTTAGCTGAATCTGATAATTTATGAGACTCATACACACCAACAATGACACAATTATGATGCTGTTTTTCCGTACTGCCCGTTTTTATGCTAAATTCCATCTGCTTACATCCTTAATTTTGTTGTAATACTGTTTATAAACTTACAATAATGTGAAGACAAGCCGTTTGTAACGCAAAACAACAGAATATGTCACGCTGGCAATGTCAGTATTGGTTTAAAATTAACCGAAATTATCTCGTGTTTTACACGTAATTCATAGTTGTAAATATAACGTATGCTTTTTAGGCGCTCTCTACTACAAGAACTTATCTCTACTGCTGCGGGTGCTTTCCTTATTTTGCTGGGTATTGTTATTGCTCAGCGCGCGGGGAATTTAATTCGCCTTGCCGCAAAAGGTATTTTGCCCAACGACGCAATTACTACCATGCTGGGATTCAGCATGATCAAGTTCCTGCCCATGATACTTTCGCTCACCCTGTTTCTGGCGGTGCTGATGACCCTGTCACGCTGGTACCGTGATTCAGAAATGGTAATCTGGTTCAGTAGCGGCATCAGCATCACCGGCTGGATACGCCCAGTACTTACCTTTATTGCGCCCGTCATCATACTCATTACCGTTTTAAGTTTATTCGTAATGCCATGGGCAACTGACAAAGGTGAAGCATACCGCACCGAGCTGGAAAGCCGTGATGATTTAGCTTCTATCAGCCCCGGCGTATTCAAGGAATCCAGCAACGGCGAGCGGGTGTTTTTTATCGAAAGTTTTGATGAACTTGGAAACGTTGTTAAGAATATTTTTGTTCAATCCATACAGCATCAAAAATTGGGAATTATTGTTGCCGCACAAGGCCACCGCACTATCGAAAAAAACGGCGATCATTTTGTGGTAATGGAAAACGGCAGGCGTTATCAAGGCACTCGCGGCTCGGCAGAGTTCTCTACCACCAAGTTTGAAACATATGCTATCCGGGTTGAAACCAAAGAAGTAAAAGAAGCGCCGCCCAGCATACAATCAAAATCCAGTCGAGAGTTGTTGCAAAACAAAGACAACGTAAATAATGCCGAACTGCAATGGCGCCTTGCCATTCCAATTTCAGCACTCATATTATCACTGCTCGCAATACCTTTAAGCGCGCTGGATCCACGTGCAGGCCGCTCCGCGAACTTTGCTCTGGCACTGATTATTTACATCATCTATAACAACTTACTCAGCATTATGCAGGCATGGATTGCTCAGGGTAAAATCCATACGATTATTGGTTTGTGGCCAGTACATATGTTATTTTTAATGCTGACGATTTACATGTTCTACCGTCGTATTTTTCAGCAACCCATTCTCCCTCTATTCTTATCGAATATTTTTTCAATTTCATGGTTAAAGATTCGTACCAAATCATCCAATCGCCTTAAACAACCATGAACATACTCACCCGCTATTTGCTAAAAGAAATCACCGTCAGCGTACTGCTTATTTTGCTGGCACTGATCGCCATGTTTTCATTCTTTGACCTGATTCAGGAACTGGAAGACTTGGGCCGAGGAAGCTACAGTCTTGGAAAAGTCTTGCTGTTTGTAATATTAAGTGCCCCAGGGCACGTTTATGAAATTATGCCGGTTGCTGTGCTGGTTGGCTGCATGTACAGCATAGGCCAGTTGGCACGCCACTCCGAACTCATCATACTGAGAGTAAGCGGCATTTCGCTATATGGCATTACACTTTCATTATTAAAAATCGGGCTGGTTTTTGCTTTAATCACCTTTCTCATTGGTGAACTCATCACTCCATTAAGTGAAAAAATGGCACAGCGTATGCGCATTAAAGCTACAGACTCCGTAATTGTGCAGGATTTTCAATCTGGCCTATGGGTAAAAGATGGCAGCAGTTTTGTGAATGTTGAAGAAGTACTCGCAGACTCAACGCTGTTAAATGTACATATTTATGAATTCGATCAGGAATTTAAACTAAAAACCAGCAGCCATGCAAAAAACGGACAGTTTGAGGATGACCAATGGAACCTGAAAGAAATCACGCAAACACATTTTGAAAAAGACACCAACTACGTTAAGCAACTGAAAACTGCAACCTGGCACTCACTAATACGCCCGGAGTTATTAAATGTGCTATTAGTGTTACCAGAAAAAATGTCCGCCTGGAACCTGTATTCCTACATCAAGCATTTATCCATCAATAAACAAAAAACCACCCGCTATAAAATGGCACTTTGGTCAAAACTGATTTACCCATTAGCCTGCCTGGTAATGATATTGATAGCGCTCCCTTTTGGTTTTATACAGCAGCGCTCCACTGGCGCCAGCACAAAAATATTCATTGGAATAATGTTGGGGGTGCTATATCAAATACTCAATCGCACATTTGTGCATCTTGGCGTATTAAACGACTGGGCACCACTATTCAGTGCCATTACGCCCACTCTTTTATTTTTAATGGCAGGGCTGACCATGCTGCATCGCGTTGATCGCAGATAACACCGTCATTTAGATAGCAAAGGATTACTTAGATTCTGTAATTATTTTGGATTGCAAAATCCTATCGTGCAGAAACAGATTTTTTCTATCCACGATAGCCCACAAAAAACCTACGCCACAAAACACCAGACTCAATGTCGCCAGCAAATACCTGATAATTGCTATTGTTAAAGTGAGCGATTGATTTTTATCATCAACCAGCCTGAGTTTCCATGCTTGCATAGCCAGAGTTTGCCCGCTCTTCAACCAGCACCGAATAAAATAGGCACCTATAGTCAACCACAGAAACAGTTGTAACAGTAAACGCTTAATACCATGTGTTGCATCACCGGCAATCAAAATAAAAAGGCCAGCACTCACAAAAATCAGTGCAATGATTGTAAGCAATTCGTACAAAAGACAAGCCCCAAGCTTTAGCAGGCTTGGGGCTGACATATTAAAATTCTGATTATTCACACGTAACATCCATCAGTTATCGGCATCACCGTAAGTGTCAGGTGATTCTGCGCGTAGTTTGGCACGCTCGGATTCGGTTAGATTCTGATATTCATGCCATTTTTTACGGAGTTCATTTTTCTTATCTGCGGGCAAATCCTTAAAACGCTGATGTCTTTTTCTGGCATTTTCACGCTCATACGGCGTCATGCGGCTCCAGTTCGCGAGTCTCTTTTTCACACGCTCCTGCTTATCAGAACTCATCTTTGGATAATCGCGTGCAATATCCAGCATTTTTTCACGCTGCCAAGGACGTAAAGTATCCCATTCAGAGGCTAACGGATTTAAAACCTGACGCTGACTATCCGTCAATTGTGCCCACGTAACATTTGCGTCATCTGCTATTGCTAAACCGTTAAATAATAAACTGACCAGCACTAATAAGCATTTAAAACCTAATTGGAATCTAACCATGCATTAAATCCTTTATCCGCATAAGCTTCTGGTGGCAGATCAGATGCCAGCAGGAACGCGTCACTATTTTCTAAATTATTGTTCAAACTCAAGTGTTGTACCGCAAAAAAAGTCAGCAGCATGACCGCTAAAATTAATGCCACTGATGTAACTCGGTGCTGCTCCAAGTGCTGCCCAAACCAACGCAGTGCGTTGCCATTTTGACTAACACGATTGCCGCTCGCCAACTGAGCCTGTTGCTCAGCCAGATAATCAATAGCCAAGCCACGAGCCGCTGATAGACGCTGTTCCTGCTGCGGCTTGAGCTGTTGCGCACGATCATTCAGTAACTCAGTAATGTTACGTGCGATCTGGTCTTCTACCACCAGATTAGAAGTTACTTCATCATCCATCAAATTAATATGTTTTTCATTTGTCATATTGTCTCTACGCCTATTCATTAATCGCCCTTTTTAATTGAGCTATTTTTATCGAATATAGCATTTGATAAGCCCAGCTTATCCAACCCCTGTTTTTTCAGTTCTAGCGCCAATGCATGAACCGCCCGTGAACAGTGTGTCTTCACACTACCATCCGAGCAGCCCATAATTTCAGCCGTTTCAGCCACGTCCATCTCCTCCCAGTAACGCAATACAAAGGCTTGCCGTTGACGCGCAGGCAACTTTTCCAATGCACGCTCAATCAGTTGAATTGTCTGATTGCGTGCCAGTACTGCTGACGGCTCATCGCTGTCGTCTTCAACATCAATAGTCTCCAGCGGATCACGCTCTTCGCCATCAGCATCATTTCCACCAAAAGATGAAAGTAAAGTAGTCCACAGATTACGCACTTTCTGCCGGCGCCAGAAATCGCGCATAGTGTTTTGTAGTATGCGCTGAAACAGCATAGGAAATTCTGACGCGGGATGATTGCCATATTTTTCAGCCAGCTTCATCATGGCATCCTGCACAATATCGAGTGCGGCATGATCGTCACGCACAGCATAAACTGTTTGCTTAAAAGCACGACGCTCTACTGCTACAAGAAAATCCGAAAGTTCTTTTGGGGTTGCCATTTAAAGAGTTATACCATTTATGTTAATTTTCGCTGAGACATCAAATTTAAAGTCACACATTATTAACATCGTTTAATTACAACTTACGTCGGCCAGATAATGTCTGGATGAGCATTATAAAGTCAGCCAACCCCAGTTTAATCCAGCCAAGTTTCAAGTATATCAGGTTTATATTTGCGCTTTATATATGCACCACGCTTAAGCTTGGTTACAATCCTAAGCTATTAACAAAACGGGCTGGCTCCATGTGGAAACTAATTTTTTTAGGATTAATTGTCTGGTTGGCCATATATATTTTAAAGCGCGCTATTAATCCCGACAGCAACCGGCAAAATAATGAGGCTGCGGCCAGCAACAAGTCAAATGAAGATTCAATAGAAAATATGGTGCAATGTACCGCCTGCCACGTTCACTTACCGAGATCAGAAGCCTATTTAGTTGACGGTAACTTTTACTGTTCTAAAGCGCATATTGAAAATAAATGAGTTTTCCCAAATTTTATTCAGCAGCCAATTTCAGTAAAAATTTTGCCCTGCAAAATGATTTATCTTTGCAAGCACGTGCCATACGCATCATCAATGTCTTTCGCTTTATTTTAAGTCTAATTTTTGTAACTTTTTACATCTATGCTGATGACCTAAATCTAATGGGCAGCGAGAACGCCTCATTATTTTTTAGCCTGGCACTTGCATACGCACTCTTCAGCATCACACTGCTTATTATCACGCCTTTAAAATCTTCAGCAGTTATATTCTTCCACCCGCTACAAATCGTAATTGATATATTGTTTATCATCATGATGATGTATGCAGCAGGCGGCATTCAAAGCGGCTTGGGCCTTTTGCTTATCATCACCATTGTCACCGCCAGCCTGTTCAGCAACGGTCGCCTGGCTTTATTCTACGCAGCGGTTGCCACTATTGGACTGTTACTGGAACAAAGTTACCGGATTATCAAATGGGAACTAGCCGTTTCATCTTATACACAATCTGTAATGCTCAGTTTGAGCTGCTTTGCAACGGCATGGCTCGCCTACAGCTTAGCCAAGCGTGTACTACAGAGTGAAGCGCTTGCATCTTCTCGCGGCGTTGATCTGGAAAATCTGGCGCAAGTAAACGAACTGATCACACAAGAGATGCAAGATGGTGTGATTGTTGTGGATCAGAACTTAAACATTCGCCACCATAATTTACAGGCCAAGATACTTTTATCTTTAGAAAAAAATGACTCCAAAGAGTTGTCACTTAAAGACAATGCTCCAATCATTGCAAACATATTTTCAGATTGGGTGAATGAGAACAGCAACAATAAGGATCTAATCATCTCTGTAAATAATAGAGAGTTAAATCTGCGCATTGAGCCTATCAACCACCAGAATCGTAAACTTGGTGCGGTAATCTTTATTCAGGACTGGAGCAAAATTCAAGCTGCCGCACAACAGACAAAATTAGCCGCTCTAGGTCGATTGACTGCAAGTATTGCTCACGAGATCCGCAACCCCTTAAGTGCAATCAGCCATGCAAACCAATTATTACAGGAAGAGGAAAATCTCACTAAAGCCAATGTGCGCATATTGCAGATCATTGAAGATAATACACAACGAATCAACCAGATTATTAAAGATGTGCTGGAACTTAACCGCCGCGACCGCACACAGCAGGAAACTATTGTGCTCAATCAATTCATTGTCGATTTTCATACGCAGTTCTGCGCCATTGAGAAAATTCCAAGCACACACTTCTCGCTACATTTATACCCACAGCAACATAGCATTACTTTTGACCGACGTCACCTGACACAAATTTTATGGAATCTATGTAAAAATGGCTGGGAACATAGCCGTAAGGTAGAAGGCAGCCTGAAACTTAATTGCGTGCATGGCAACGATAATTTGCAGCTTGAAATTATTGATGATGGTGCAGGTGTTGCTGAACAAGATCGCAGCAAACTATTTGAACCTTTTTACACCACCAAAGCCAGCGGCAATGGCCTAGGGTTATATATTTCGCGCGAACTTACCGAGGCAAACAACTCGCAGCTGGTTTACCAGCCACTTGAACGTGGTAGCGCATTCATACTTCAGCTAAAAAATTCAAATTAAAGGTAATATCCACGCATGACCTCAAAATTAACCTGCTTAATCGTTGATGATGAAACCGACATCCGGGAACTGCTTGTCATGACACTGGAGCGCATGGATATTGAAACCTATAGTGCCTGCTGTGTAGAGGAAGCGAAAGCTTTACTGAAAGTACGCCCTTACGCGCTATGCCTCACGGACATGCAGATGCCCGATGGCACAGGTCTGGATCTGCTACATTACATTAATGAGTTTCACTATGGATTACCAGTTGCAGTTATTACTGCACATGGTAGCGCAGACAATGCCGTCAGCGCACTGAAAGCTGGCGCTTTTGATTACTTAACCAAGCCCATTTCCCTAAAACAACTACGGCCGGTAGTCGAATCCGCACTAAAACTTACCACTCAAAGCAACAAATTCCAACCCAATACGCTTGGAATCACTGGGGACTCCGAACAAATCCAGTATGTGCGCATGATGATAGCAAAACTTGCCCGTAGTCAGGCGCCTGTCTATATCAGCGGGGAATCTGGCAGTGGTAAGGAATTGGCAGCTAAACTGATCCATCAAAACAGCTCGCGCGCTGAGGGTGCCTTTATAGCAGTGAACTGCGGCGCCATCCCTGAAAATTTGATGGAGAGTGAATTTTTTGGCTATAAAAAAGGTGCTTTTACCGGTGCAAATCAGGACAAGGAAGGCATGTTCCAAGCCGCCAATGGCGGAACATTGTTTCTGGATGAAGTCGCCGACTTGCCATTGCTGATGCAAGTCAAACTACTGCGTGCGATTCAAGAAAAAAAGGTGCGCATGGTTGGCAGCGCCTTTGAAGAAGCTGTTGATGTACGCATTATCAGCGCTACCCATAAAAATCTGGCAGAAATGATGGACAGCGGCCTGTTTAGAAAAGACCTTTACTACCGCCTGAATGTCATCCAGCTAAAAATGCCGGCATTGCGTGACCGCCCCGCAGATATTCCATTAATTGCAAATGTTTTATTGTCCAGACTGTGTGCTAATCAACAGACAACTGTGCCGGAAATGAATCACGAAGCGCTGTCATATATATCCTCACAACCATTCCCCGGCAATGTGCGTGAACTTGAAAATATGCTGGAACGCGCCTTGGCGCTTTGTGATGGTAAAACGATCATGATTGAAGACTTGCTGGTTGAAGATGACCCCGCGTCCAAGTTTATGCACAGTACATTCGATACCCAGCAGGCAGATGAATTGACCTTAACCGACTACCTTGAGAATGTTGAGAAAAAAGCAATTATCCAAGCTCTCAACAAGACTAACAACAACAAAACCGCTGCGGCTAAATTACTGGGGGTAACCTTCCGCACTCTACGTTACAGGCTTGCTAAACTCGGTCTATCAAAAGAATCAGATACAGATCTGGAAAATGATAGCGAGTGAGAAAGCCATTAATTTAGAGCGCTTTAATAAAGCGCTCTAAATGTTCAAGTATTAGCTTAATACCAGTATCAGATAAGTTACATAAAGGGCGCCGTTTACCAGTAGATGCCACACTCTAATGCCGCCTTTATTCGTTAAATACCTAAGCCAAACTGCTGCAATTAATGTCATTACAATACCCAGCAACACTTCATGACGCGGCTCCCATGGTGTGAGCATGATACCGATGGCCGGCAACAGCGTACCTTGAAACACCATGGCGCCAGTAATATTACCAAATGCCAGCGTGTCTTTACCCTTGCGTACCCATAAAATGCTATTCACTTTTTCCGGCAATTCAGTCGCAATCGGAATGATCAGCAAGGACAGCAGCAAAGCAGAAATGCCCAATAAATGTGAGGCTTCTTCTACGCCGTTAATAAACCCTTTAGCGCCCGCAACCAGCAAGCCCAAACCTAATAGTAGCTGAATCACAATTACCGACATATTATTAGGCAGGCCCGCTTTGCATAAGAACATGTCACCGCCGGCTTCTGTAACATGACCTTCCTCTACCAATGCTTTTGACGCGTTGATTGTCATCATCACGTACACAAAATAAATCATCACCATACAAAAGCCCAGGGCATAACGTACAGCAACCAAGGTGTGTGGCACGAACATCGCGATTGCAGCAAAACTGAACGCAATGATAAAAAAGTTAAGATCACGAGCAAGGCCAGTGCGCTCAGGTCTTAAATGACCCTGAGTACCGCGACGTTTCCATACGGAAATCGCCATTAATGAGATAGATAATGTTGCCAACATCAATGGAGCGCCAAGAATAGCACCCACACCGATCTCTTCATTGGTCGCGGCGTTTTGCGTACCGGCAAGTAATGCCAGTAATGGCACTGAAGTCTCTGGCAATGCGGTACCAACTGCCGCGAATAAAGAACCGGTTACACCCTCTGAAATTTTAAGTTTCTCACCTAAGTGTTCAAGTGCATTGGTAAAGACTTCGGCTGCGATTAAAATCACAACCAGCATCACTGCTAATTCTATAAATACCATCAGGATTTTCCTTGATTAATTACAGGTTTACTATGTGCGCATTTTAAACTGAAATCTGTATAAAATTGGCACTAGGACTGTTTGTTTACTAAATTAATTACGGTCAAACAAATTTCTGCGCCAAAACAGAATCTTGCGTGATAATAATACAAGTTAATAAATTACCCAGGTTATGACAATTTACCATATCAACCAGGCTGGATTTGCAGAAGACGCGCAGTTCATAGCATCGCCAAATTTTGATGACCGTTCTGCAGATAATGGCATAGGGGGAAAACCTGAGATTAGCCTGATTGTCATTCATAACATCAGCCTGCCGCCTGGCCAGTATGGCGGCAATGGTATTATTGAATTGTTCACCAACCAGCTTGACGCTAACGAACACCCTTATTATGCGCAGATACATACCTACAAAGTATCTACGCATTTTCTGATTAGGCGCGATGGCACGCTCATTCAATTCGTTTCATGTTTGAATCGTGCCTGGCACGCAGGTGTTTCAAGTTGGCTTGGGCGTGAACGTTGTAATGATTTCTCTATCGGCATTGAGCTGGAAGGTAGCGATTTTGAAGCATTTGAGCCTGCGCAATACCAAACATTGAATAATTTAATCGCCGGCATCAGAAAAGCTTACCCAATTCAATCTATAGTAGGGCATTCTGATATTGCACCAGACAGAAAAACGGACCCCGGCCCCCACTTTGACTGGCAACAGGTAATTAAATAAACATTAGCGCTTGTTATTAATAACTCAAAAAAATAGTCCCTATTTATGCAAAAAAACATTCCACTCATTTTACTTATACTACTCATCACACTATTCACTGGCTGCAGCAATAAAGATGAGGCAGCAGATACCAAAGCCAATGAGAAAAAAGGCCCTAAACCGACACTGATAACTGTCACACAGGTAAAAGATATGGCGATAGAAGTCACCGAGTCTGCGGTAGGCTCTATCGAAGGCCTGATTGACCCTACCATTGCCGCTGAAGTTGCAGCGCGCGTCATTAAAGTGCATGTCAGCCCAGGCCAGAGAGTAAGGCAAGGCGAACTGATTGCCACCCTGGATGCCACTGATTATGCTTTGCAGCGTAATGAAGCACTTGCAGAAGTTGCCAGAATCGGGGCATTGCTGGATAACCAGACTAAAATTGTGGCACGCAGTCAGGCACTGGTAAATAAAAACTTTATCTCACAAAATGCAGTAGATACAGACCTTGCCCAGCAGAACGTACTGAAGGAACAACTGGCAGGCGCTAAAGCCCGTGTTGACACCATCAACCACAGCAGCAGCAAAACCAAAATCTATGCACCTACCGATGGCGTAGTTGAAAAAAAGATAGTCGATACTGGTGAGTTTGTAAAAGTGGGCGATCCTTTACTGCAAATCATATCCAACAAACGCCTGCGCGCGCACATTCCGTTTCCGGAGCGTATCAGCAATCACTTAAAACCTGGCATGAAAGTGCGCTTGACTACCCCCACCAGCACCAAAGTGGTTGAGTCTGTGATTCGCGAATTAAAGGCCATGATTACCGAAAGCAACCGCTCCATTGATGTAATTGCCGATGTCACTGACGAATCTGACTGGCAACCGGGCGCCAGTGTCACCGGCACAGTAGTGATAGGCGAGCAGCCCTCAACCTTAATGGTTCCGGAACAGAGTGTGGTGCTGAGACCTGCCGGTGAAGTTGTGTATATGGTAAAAGATAACAAGGCATACCAGACCGTAGTAAAAACAGGGCAACACCAGAAAGGCATGGTTGAAATCATTGATGGTGTACATGCCAACGATACTATCGTAATGGATGGCGCAGGTTTCCTGACTGATCAGGCACTGATCAAAATCGCCACCAACCGCACTGCGCCTTAATGACAAAATCAAGAATGACACAATTAAGAATAACCAAATCAAGAACAATAAGAACACCTCATGACGCTACCTGAACTCTCAATTAAACGCCATGTTCTCGCCTGGATGCTTTCAGGCGTGATTGTTTTATTCGGCATCATTTCATACCAGCGCATCGGCATTGACCGCATCCCTGCGATTGATTTTCCTATCATTGTGGTTAACACCACATTAAAAGGTGCCAATCCGGATGTGGTCGATACCAGCATTACCAGCATTATCGAATCTGCCGTCAATACCACTCCCGGCATTGAACACATTCAGTCTTCCTCCTCACCAGGTGTGTCTGTGATCACAATTACGTTTTCGCTGGATAAAGACATAGACGTTGCATACAACGAGGTGCAAGCCAAGATCAGCCAGGTATTACGGCGCCTGCCTAACGACACCGACCCGCCGGTAGTGCAAAAGGTGGATACCAATGCCTCGGCAGTAATCTGGCTGGCATTAAGTGGCGACCGCACGGTGCAGCAACTGAATTTATATGCGAACAATGTATTAAAGAAAAAGTTTGAAACTATCAACGGCGTAGGAGAAGTCACGCTAGGCGGGCGCCGTGACCGTGTAGTGCGTGTCAATATCAAGCCTGAGCAGATGGCTGCTTATAAAGTCACGGCGAATGATTTAATCGCTGCGTTCAATCGTGAACACGTGCAGCTGCCAGGAGGCTTTCTGGTCAGCGCACAATCTGAGCACCTGCTGAAGCTGGATCTGGAATTCCATAATGTCAGAGAATTAGCGGAACTGATTGTTTCCACCAACACCGGTGTACCGATTCGCCTCAAGGACGTAGCGACGATTGAGGATGGCATCACCGATAATCGTCAGATTGCACGCTACAACGGCAAACCAACTGTGGGTCTGGGCATGGTCAAGATTGCAAATGCCAATACCGTGGACATCATCAAGGAAGTTGAGCGCAGACTTGAAGAAGATATTCGCCCCAACCTTCCACCGGGGATGGATCTGGAAATCTCGACTAATGATTCCATCTTCATCAATCAACTGGTCGCCTCACTAAAAGAACACCTGATAGAAGGCACATTGCTGGCAGCGCTTATCGTATTCATATTCCTGCGCTCCATACGTTCTACCCTGATTGTAGCCACTGCCATACCGGTATCGCTACTGGCTGCAATTGCCGTCATGTATTTTTCAGGCTTTACTTTTAACTCCATGACACTACTGGCGTTATTACTGCTGATCGGCGTAGTGGTGGATGATGCGATTGTGGTACTGGAGAATATATACCGCCACCGCGAGCATATAGATCCCAACCCGATTAGTGCCGCGCTTAACGGCTCACGTGAAGTTACTTTCTCGGTCACCGCTGCATCACTATCACTGGTCTGTATTTTTGCACCGGTCATTTTTATGGACGGCATGGTAGGCAAGTTCTTCAACTCTTTCGGTATTGTCGTCACCTTCGGTGTGCTGGCATCATTGTTTGTTTCACTCACGCTAACGCCGATGCTGTGTTCACGCTACCTCTCCGTGTACCAGCATGAAAACAAGATATACAACTTCATAGGTAAAGTGCTGGGCGCTATGGATAACGCCTATAAAAAACTGCTGTTTACATCACTCAAACACCGCGGCGCAGTACTGCTGATCACGGTGCTGTTCGTTATCTTCAGTGGTTATTTTTCATTCAAATATGTAGAAAAAGACTTTGTACCTGAATCAGACGAGAGCAGCTTTAGTGTTACGGTAAAAACGCCGCTGGGTTCCAATCTGGAATACACCAATTCACGGTTAAAACTGGTTGAGGCAGTAGTCGCCAGCCACAAAGATGAAGTAGACAGTTTTTTCTCCACTATTGGTTCAGGTGCGCGTGGGCAGGTCAATCAAGGTAATGTCAATGTGCGCCTGAAACCAAAAGAACAACGTAAAAAGAGCCAGCAGGCTTTAATCAAGGAACTCAAAAAAGAGCTGGACAACATCCCTGGCGTACGTGCGATCCCTACCGGGGCATCAGTGGTACGCGGCCAACGCTCGGAGAAACTGCAATTCAATCTCACCGGCAACAACCTGCAGGAAATCGGCCGCATCTCAAAACTGCTGCAAGACTCGCTCAGTAACAACCCTAACATGGGTAAAGTGGACCTCGACGTACAACTGGATCTGCCGCAGCTCAACATGAAAATTGATCGTGAACGCGCAGCGACTCTTGGCTTAAATGCTACAGATGTGGCGACTGCGGTCAGCCTTTACGCCGGCGGCATTAACGTCGCTAAATATAATGATGCCAATGGTGATGGACAGCGCTATGACATTCGCCTGAAAGCTAACGATGAAGACCTGAAGAATTCCGCTGACCTGCGTAAGATATTCCTGCGTAGCAGCAATGGCCAGTTAGTGCGCCTGGATGCTGTTGCCAGGTTTGAGCCTGAGTTAGGCGCCGCTGTTATTGGCCGTTATGATTTGCAATATGCAGCAAACTTTTACGTCAATCCAGGCATGCCTTTAGGCGAAGCTGTTGACTTGGTCAAAACCACTGCCGCCAAGATTATTCCGGCAGAATACAAAATTAAAATGACCGGGCAGGCAGAAGAGTTTGGTAAAACCTTCAAAAATATAAAATTCGTATTTTTATTAGCATTTATCTTGCTCTACATGGTGCTGGCTAGCCAGTTCAACTCATTCATACAGCCATTTATCATTATGCTGGCACAGCCACTGGCAATTATCGGCGGCCTCATCGCGCTGCTTATTTCAGGCGACACACTCAATATGTTCTCCATGATTGGGTTAGTGCTGTTGATTGGTCTGGTAGCGAAGAATTCGATTCTGCTGGTGGATTTAACCAACCAGTTACGCGAAGGCGGAGCCAGCATCAATGACGCGCTCAAAGAAGCCTGTCCGATTCGCTTGCGCCCGGTAGTGATGACATCGCTCACGATCATTCTGGCGTTATTGCCGGCAGCATTGGGTTTAGGTGCCGGATCCGAGACCAACAAACCACTGTCAGTAGCCATTATCGGCGGCATGGTTTCGTCTACGTTACTGACCTTGGTAGTGGTTCCGGCTGCATACTCACTGGTAATGCACGGCTTGCAAAAATGGGAGGCGTGCAAATGGGAACCGCTTAACTGGCTCCCATTTAAACATTAGTACTACTTATGTCGGGCTATTACCCAAACGCCCAGCATCACCAAGCCGGTGCCTAGTAATTGCAACAAGGTAATATCCTCGCCCAGATACATATAAGCGAAAAAAATGGTTGAAACCGGACCCACCGATGCCACCAATGATGCCTTGCTACTGCCGATACGCTGGATTCCCACATTCAGCAATATTGCCGGCAGCACAGTAGCCACCAGCGCCATTGATAAACTTAACAGGTAAACCTGTATCGGCAGATGCAATAATGTCGTCTGATGCTGGGTTACAGCAAAATGCCCCGCGCTGGCAGCTGTTGCCGCCAGCATGGTGTAAGCTGTAAACAATGAAGCACCAACCCGCGGAATCAACCGGCCACTAAACACAAGGTAAGCCGCATAGGTGATAGCGCTGGCAAATACCAGACCAAGACCCAGCATGGTATTGCTGCCTGCCAGACTGGCCATGCTGAGATCATGACTCACAACCAAACCCACCCCGGCATAAGTTAGCACCAAAGCAACAAGCTCACGTTTAGTGATGCGCTGTTTAAACAGTATGGCTGTCAGTAGCACTACCATCGTCGGATACAAAAACAGGACAATCCGCTCCAAGCCAGCAGTGACATAGGCCAGGCCGGCAAAATCCAGCCACATCGGTCCATAGCCACCCAGCATCCCGGCAACTACAATCATCCAGCCGTCACGGCGCGAGATTTTAGTTGCTGTTGCCGATGCGCGTGCCCATAAAGCCAGCCCAATAAAAAATGGTGCCGAGAATGCCAAACGCAAAGCAATCAGCGTTGCGGCATCTACTGAATAGGCGTAGGCCAGCTTCACGAATATGGCTTTGGAAGAAACCGTCACTGCGGCGACCAGAACCATCAACGAGCCTATATAGGCGTTGCGTAATACTTGTTGATTTTGGGATTGCATGTTGTTGCCCTTAGTTCGGGGCTCAACGGGAAGGGAAACACAAGATCAACCGCGGAGAGCCCGCGGTTGCAAAAATTATGACAAACAGCAACCGCAGCACATACTGGCGTTTAGCCATAATGCTTTGCGGACGATAGCTGCTGGTGCAGAAATGTAATTAATGTTTGTCATAGAGCGCGCACTATACTCGCAGAGAATCACAACAGTCAAGCTGGGGGGGGTTAAATTAACTTCTGTAGCACTTCCAGTTGCAAACCACTCAATTTCGGTTGCCACATCTCAGGATTAACAGGGAATGTTTTAAAAATACCGGTTCTTCGGTAACCACGCCGCTCATAAAATGCGATCAATTCATGTCGTAATGTAATTACGTGCATTAAAAATCTATCTGCATTCCAGCGCTGCTTAGCATAGCTTTCAGCATAAGTGAGCAGTTGCTTACCAATACCTGATCCTTGCAGGGCAGGGTTCACCACAAACATCCCTACATGCACCGCATCAACCGACTTCTCAACACAAACCGAACCTACAATTTCGCCATCCATTTTGCACAGCAATATCACACTCGCGTCGGATTCAATCAATTGCTGCACTTCTTGCGCCGTTGTTCGCAAGCCATCCAGCAAGTCAGCTTCCGTTGTCCAACCCTGGCGACTGGTTTCTCCTCGATATGCCGTATTGGCCAAAGCTGCGATTTTGCTTGATTCAATTACGTCTGCAGGACGAAAAGACAAGGCTGAAATCATTTGGGTGCACCCGCCAGTTTTTGCACAACCAGACTGCCGACCATGTCGCCTTGTACATTCACTGTGGTGCGTAAAGTATCCAACAGCCTATCTATTGGCAATAGAATGGCGATTGCCTCAGCAGGCAAACCAACTGACTGCAAGACCATGACCATGGTTACCATGCCGGCGCTTGGGATACCAGGTGCACCCATCGCGGCAATCATGGCAGTAATAAACACGATCAATTGTTGTGCCAAACTCAGTTCCACTCCTACCAGGTTAGCAA
>Ga0208120_100072_pt1 | contig 41759 bp, 39 predicted proteins | sample LakWasMet52_LOW8_2_FD_183888 | JGI IMG/M metagenome (GOLD analysis project Ga0208120, IMG submission 183888) | Freshwater sediment methanotrophic microbial communities from Lake Washington under simulated oxygen tension - Sediment Metagenome... | ecosystem: Environmental > Aquatic > Freshwater >...
AAGGTTTATCAGGCTGGGTGCTGCTGCCGGTGAAATTGGTAAAGGCGCTGAGCCAGAGCAAGGCGGCAATCAAGCAATATCAGCCAAATGTAGTGCTGGGCATGGGCGGTTTTGCAGCTTTCCCTGGTGGGCTAATGGCAAAGCTGCTAGGCAAGCCGCTGGTGATCCATGAGCAAAATTCAGTTGCCGGGTTAACCAATAAAGTATTAGCCAAACTGGCTACCCGTGTGCTGGCAGCATTTCCGGCTGCATTTGGCGATAAGGCGACATTGCTGGGTAACCCGGTGCGCTCAGACATTGCGCATTTACCAGCACCTGAAGTGCGTTTTGCGGGCCGTACAGGTGCACTGCGGTTGCTGGTGGTTGGCGGCAGTCTGGGTGCGCATGCTTTAAACGAGACCATTCCTGAAGCATTGGCGAGGTTACCAGTTGAGCAGCGTCCGCAGGTTGTGCATCAAAGCGGTGTTAAACATATTGAAGTGTTAAAAAAGAATTATGAAAAAGCCGGGGTAGCAGTTGATGCGCGTGCCTTTATTGATGACATGGCAAGTATGTACGCATGGGCAGACTTTGTGATCTGCCGTTCTGGCGCATTAACTGTGGCTGAGGTTTCTGCTGTGGGTTTGGGTGCGTTGATGGTGCCGTTTCCGTTTGCCGTGGATGACCACCAGACCACTAATGCAGCTTATCTGGCCGAGGCAGATGCAGCGGTGCTGGTGCAGCAAAAAGAATTGAGTGTAGAAAGATTGGCAGAGATATTGAGTGAACTGATATTAAGTGAACATGGCCGTGAGCAGTGCCTGGATATGGCTAAAAGAGCTCGTGCATTGGGTAAACCGGAAGCAACCGCTGATGTGGCGGCAATTTGCAAAGAGGTGGCGCTATGAAGCATAAAGTGAAAAACGTGCATTTCGTAGGTATTGGCGGCTCCGGTATGAGCGGCATTGCGGAAGTGCTGATCAATCTGGACTTTAACGTGTCCGGTTCCGACCTGGCTTCAAATAGCACAACCAAGCGTCTGGCTGGCTTTGGTGCAATGATTTATCAGGGCCATGTGGCTGAAAACGTTAAAGACGCAGATGTGGTCGTTGTGTCTTCAGCCGTGAACGAAGAAAACCCTGAGGTTAAAGCGGCCCGCGCCAAAAAAATACCGGTGGTGCCGCGCGCGCTGATGCTGGCTGAACTGATGCGTTTTAGACAAGGCATTGCTGTTGCCGGTACGCACGGCAAAACCACTACCACTAGCCTGATTGCGAGCATTCTGGCAGAGGCAGGTATGGACCCAACCTTTGTAATCGGCGGCAAGCTGGAGGCTGCCAATGCCAACGCCAAGCTGGGTACCGGTGAGTATATTGTGGCTGAAGCTGATGAGTCAGATGCCTCATTCCTGCATCTGACCCCGGTGATGGCTGTGGTGACCAACATCGACCAGGATCACATGGACACCTACGAACACAGCTTTGAAAAACTCAAAAGTGCGTTTGTAGAGTTCTTGCAGCAGTTGCCGTTCTGGGGCATGGCAGTGGTGTGCATTGATGATGCGAACATCCGCGAGATTCTGCCGCGTGTGACCAAGCCGGTAATGACCTATGGCTTAAGTGAGGGTGCGCGCATTCGCGCTAAAAATGTGCGCGCTGAAAACGGCAGAATGCACTTTACCGTACAGCGCATTAACGGTGTGACTACAGAATTTGATGTGACGCTGAACCTGCCCGGCAATCATTATGTGTTGAACGCCTTGGCAGCGATTGCCATTGCCAGCGAACTCAATGTGCCGGATGTGGCGATCATTAAAGCCTTGAAAGAATTCAAAGGCGTGGGCAGGCGCTTTGAACGTTATGGGGAAATTGCGGCAAAGGCTGGCGGTGCTTTTACCCTGATTGATGACTATGGTCATCACCCGGTAGAAATGCAGGCGGTGATTGCGGCGGCACGCGGCGCATTCCCTAACCGCAGGCTGGTGATGGCATTTCAGCCACACCGCTATACGCGCACCCGTGACTGCTTTGAAGACTTTGTAAAAGTGCTGTCAGGTGCAGATGTGGTGCTGCTGACTGAAGTGTATTCGGCTGGCGAGGCACCGATTGTGGCAGCTGATACGCGTTCGCTGATTCGTGCCATCCGCGTGGCAGGGAAGGTAGAGCCGCTATTTGTGGAAACAACGGATGAATTGCCGCAGGCAATTATGGATGTAGCGCAGGCTGATGATGTGGTAATTGTGATGGGTGCCGGTTCAATCGGGCAGGTCGCAGCCAGAACTAGAGATATGACTACTAGAGACCTGGCAATTGGGGAGCTTGCAAAGTAATGACACAGGCTGCCGGCAAACTGCTGCTTAACGAACCTTTGGCCCGCTACACCAGCTGGCGCGTGGGTGGTCGTGCAGACAGGTTTTATATCCCGGCCGGGCTGGATGATTTGCGTATGTTTCTGCAAGGGCTGGATGCTAATGAGCCGATTCATTTTATCGGCTTGGGATCTAATCTGCTGGTGCGTGACGGTGGCGTGCGTGGCACCGTAGTGCTGATGCACAACGCGCTGACGGGCTTGAAAATGGATGGCGAACTGGTGTATGCCGAGTCCGGCGTTACCTGCGCCAAACTGGCGAAATTCTGCGCCAAGGAAGCCAGGCAGGGTGCCGAGTTTTTTGCCGGCATTCCCGGTACTTTGGGTGGTGCACTGGCGATGAACGCAGGCTGTTACGGCAGTGAAACCTGGAATGTAGTAAAGCGCGTCACCACGATTAACCGGCGCGGTGAGCTGCATAACCGTGATGCGGCAGAGTTTGTGCCGACCTATCGCCATATTGCGATGCCGGTAGCTGATGAGTGGTTTGTGGCGGCCTGGCTTGGATTGCCTGGCGGTGATGCCAATGAAGCCACACAAAAGATCAAGGCATTATTGGCAAAACGATTGGCTTCACAGCCGCTGAACCTGCCAAGCGCAGGTTCTACTTTCAGGAATCCTGAGGGTGATTATGCAGCAAGACTCGTGGAAGCAAGTGGTTTGAAAGGTTACACCATAGGCGGTGCGCAGGTATCTGAAAAACATGCCAACTTTATTGTGAACATCGGCGGTGCAACTGCGCTGGATATTGAATTATTGATTAAACATATGCGTGACACCGTGCTTGAAAAACAGGGTGTGGCGTTGCGGCAGGAAGTGAAAGTACTAGGTGAGCTTGAATATCGAGGTAAGGAATGATGCGTAATTTTGGCAAGGTAGCAGTGTTATTAGGTGGTAAATCAGGTGAGCGTGAAGTGTCGCTTAAAAGTGGCGCTGCGGTATTGGCCGCTCTGCAAAGGCAAGGTGTGGATGCGCATGCGTTTGACCCTGCCGAGCGTCCGCTGCACGATCTGGAAGCTTTTGACATCGCGATGATCTCGCTGCATGGCCGCTTTGGTGAAGACGGCGCCATGCAGGGTGCTTTGGAACTGCTGGGCATTCCTTATACAGGTAGCGGTGTGATGGCTTCAGCCATCGGCATGGATAAATGGCGCACCAAGATGATCTGGTCAGCGGCTGGTGTAAGTACGCCGGCATTTGAGCTGGTGAAGGCGGACTCGGACTTTACGGCAATTGAGAAAAAATTGGGACTGCCGTTATTTGTTAAACCTGCCAACGAAGGTTCCAGTATTGGCATTAGCAAGGTTAAAACAGCTGGTGGTTTGAAAGCAGCTTATGAGCTGGCAGCCAAATCAGACCCGCTGGTAATTGCCGAGCAGTTTGTAGGCGGCGGTGAATACACCGTGGGTATTCTGGGTGATAAGGCGCTGCCGATTGTACGCATCGTACCGAAAAATGAGTTTTATGACTTTGAAGCGAAGTATCTGCGTGACGATACCGAGTATTTATGCCCATGCGGCTTGAGTGCAGAAAAAGAAGCGCAGATTCAGCAGGAGGCATTGCAGGCATTTAATGCAATCGGTTGCAGCGGCTGGGGGCGTGTGGACTTTTTGATGGATGAAGCCGGTAGGCACTACTTTCTGGAAGTGAATACCAGCCCCGGCATGACCGACCATAGTCTGGTGCCAATGGCGGCAAAAGCCGCAGGTATCAGTTTTGATGAGCTGGTGGTACGTGTATTGGAGCTTGCGCATGTGGCATAAGCCCACATTGCTTAACTGGATTGCCAATCTGCTATTTGGATTGAGTCTGGTAGTGATGCTGTACGCCGCGCTGTATGCGGTGGTGCATTTGCCTATATTCCCTTTGCGTGAAGTGAAGGTGGATGGACAGTTGAATCACGTGAGCCGCGAACAGGTGCAGCTGATTGTGGCCAAGCATTTGAAAGGTAATTTTTTTACGCTGGATTTGATCAAGGCGCGTGATGCTTTTGAAAAACTGCCATGGGCGCGCAAGGTTAGTGTGCGCCGCCGCTGGCCGGATAAGTTGGAAGTGATGATAGAAGAGCATCAGGCATTGGCGCGCTGGAGCAGTGTTGCGCTGGTGAACAAGCAGGGGGAGCTGTTTCATGCCGCATCAGGCGGTGATCTGCCGATATTTTTTGGCCCGAATGATGGTGTGATTGAGGTGGCCTCGCAGTACGACGCATTTAATAAAGTACTCAAGACTGCAAATCTGGAAGTTGCCACGTTGGCATTAACACCTAGACGTGCCTGGCAGATTACAACCAATAATGGAATCGTAATTGAGCTGGGGCGGATAGATATGCAGCCCAGGCTGGAGAAATTTGCAAATGTTTATAACAGCACAATAGCTGGCTTGAATAAAAAAATTATTTATGCAGATTTACGCTATCCAAATGGTTTTGCAGTGCGCAGGCCAACGGCGAACACGCCGCAAGCCAGTGTAGAAATAGCGGTGCCGGATGAGGTGAAAACAGAAGTTAAGCAGCTAACTGATAAAAAATTAAACGATACAAATAAGAAGCAAACGAGGACCGTGACTTAAGGCGCGGAAGGGATAAACAATGAGCAGAATCAAAGAAGACAAAAATTTAATAGTGGGCCTGGATATTGGCACTTCAAAAATCGTTGCCATCGTGGCAGAGCTGCAGCCGGAAGGCACATTGAAAGTGATTGGCCTAGGCCAGCACGTTTCACGTGGCCTGAAAAAAGGTGTGGTAGTCAACATTGAATCCACCATGCAATCCATACAGCGCGCATTGGAAGAAGCCGAGCTGATGGCGGATTGCAAAATCAACAATGTATATACCGGTATCGCCGGCAGCCACATTAAGAGCCTTAACTCCCACGGTATGGTCAAGATCAAGGATGCGGAAGTATCGCAGATGGATGTAGACCGCGTGGTAGAAACTGCGCGCGCAATCGCCCTGCCGGCAGACCAGCAGATTCTGCATATTCTGACGCAGGAATTCATTATTGACGGTCAGGAAGATGTGCGTGAGCCATTAGGCATGAGCGGTATGAAGCTGGAAGTAAAAGTGCATATCGTGACCGGCGCGGTGGCAGCTGCGCAGAACATTGTGAAGTGCATCAAGCGCTGCGGTATCGAGGTGAGTGACCTGATTCTGCAACCCTTGGCTTCGAGTTTGGCAGTGCTGACTGAAGATGAAAAAGAACTGGGTGTGTGTCTGGTAGATATCGGTGGCGGTACAACGGATATTGCTGTGTTCAAACAGGGTGCTATTCGTCATACGGCGGTAGTCCCTATTGCGGGTGACCAGATGACGAATGATGTGGCGGTAGCTTTCCGCACACCAACGCAGGCGGCTGAAGAAATTAAGATCAAGCACGGTTGCGCATTGCGTCAGCTGGCTGATCCGCGCGAGATTGTAGAAGTTCCGGGTGTTGATGGCCGTGACCCACGCCAGTTGTCTGTGCAAACACTGGCAGAAGTACTGGAGCCACGTGTGGTTGAGCTTTATGAACTGGTGCTTAATGAATTACGCCGTAGCGGCATGGAAGAAATGATTGCATCAGGCATTGTCATTACTGGAGGCTCTGCGATGATGCGCGGTATGGTGGAACTGGGTGAAGAAATATTCCATATGCCGGTACGTTTAGGTATGCCACGTTATGTTGGTGGCTTGTCAGAAGTAATCAGTAATCCACGTTATGCGACTGGTGTGGGTTTGGTATTGATGGGTAAGCAGCAGCTGGAACGGCACTTGAATGGGCAGCTGGAATCAAGTTCATTTGGTCGGATTCTGGAAAAAATGAAAAGCTGGTTCCAGGGAAATTTCTAGGGAATTTTTAAGTAGTTCGGTTAAGTGTAAGGCAGTAAAAAGTAGTTCAGGCAGATGTAAATCAGTAATGTGAAAGTTAAAAAGAGGAGGCATTAAAATGTTTGAGATTATGGAAAAAAATTCGCAGGAAGCTGTTATTAAGGTCATTGGTGTAGGCGGTTGCGGCGGCAATGCGGTTGCACACATGATTGAAAAAAGCGTCGGCGGCGTTGAGTTTATTTGCGCAAATACCGATATGCAGGCTTTGAAAAAGAGCCAGGCAAAAACTGTATTGCAGATTGGCGAAGCATTGACCCGCGGCTTGGGTGCCGGTGCTAAACCTGAAGTTGGTCGTGAGGCTGCGCTGGAAGACCGCGACGCAATCGCTGAACTGATCGATGGCGCAGATATGCTGTTCATCACTGCAGGCATGGGTGGCGGTACTGGTACCGGTGCTGCACCGATCATTGCGCAGATCGCAAAAGAAATGGGCATCCTGACAGTTGCTGTTGTGACCAAGCCTTTCGCCTTTGAAGGAAAACGCACTAAAGTCGCTTCTGATGGTCTAGATGAATTATCCAAGTATGTGGATTCATTGATTGTGATTCCAAATGAAAAACTGATGGAAGTGTTGGGCGAAGATGTGCCGTTCCTGGAGGCATTCCGTGCCGCTAATGATGTATTGCACAATGCAGTATCAGGCATTGCCGAGATCATCAATTGCGCAGGTACTGTGAACGTTGACTTTGCTGACGTACGCACCGTGATGAGTGAAATGGGTATGGCAATGATGGGTTCAGCCTTGGCTACAGGTCCTGAGCGCGCACGTATCGCGGCTGAGCAAGCGGTAGCAAGCCCATTGCTGGAAGATGTCAACTTGGCTAACGCACGCGGCGTTCTGGTCAATATCACGACTTCAAGTTCTTTCAAAATGAAAGAGTACTACGACGTGATGAATACAATTAAAGCCTTTACCGCAGAAGACGCAACTGTGATTGTAGGTAACGTGTTTGATGAAAGCATGGCGGATGGTTTGCGTGTAACGATGGTGGCAACCGGTTTGACTGGCACACAGCGCCGTCAGCAAAAACCTGAGTTACGTGTAATGCCTCAACAAGTGGTGCGTGATGGCACAACTAATCAGCCGGTGTTTGTAGGTTCAGCTATGATTGCTGAGGATGAAGCTCCTGCTGTATTTGGTTCAAATAGTCGCCGCGCGCAGGTTGAAGCAATGAAAATGTCTGGTGTGGAAGAATATGACATCCCTGCATTTTTACGTAAACAGGCTGACTAAGTATTACGCTTTAAAGCAAGCTGGCCAGCATGTGATTGCGCCGTAGCTAAGGCGAGGTTAAGTTAAATATGCTATTATTTGCTTGATTATTAAGATAAAAAGTTTACATGCAGGGTAACTGCCCTGTGTGCGGGACACCGACACTGCTAGTTTCAGTTAAGTTTGTGGCGTTATCTTTAGACGTTAAGCAAGGCAGTTTGCAAGGTTAATACAAGGGTTTGATATAGGCATGTTAAAGCAACGTACATTAAAAAAAGCGGTTAGCGCCACAGGCGTTGGGCTGCACAACGGCGAAAAGGTTACTCTTACCCTGCGCCCGGCTGCACCTGACACTGGTATTGTTTTCAAACGGGTGGATCTGCCTCTGCCCAATGAAATCGTGGCTACCCCAGATGCTGTGCATGACACAAGAATGTGCTCCGCGCTGGAGGCCAATGGCGCCCGCGTTGCTACTGTTGAACATATCATGTCCGCACTTGCCGGTTTAGGCATAGATAATGTCTATATCGATGTTAATGCTTCTGAAATACCGATTATGGATGGAAGCTCCGGCCCGTTTGTATTCTTATTGCAGGAGGCAGGTGTTGTTGAACAGCCTGCCGCCAAAAAATTCATACGCGTTAAAAAAACCGTAGAAGTGGTCGATGGCGATAAGTGGGTGCGCTTTGAGCCATATCATGGCTTCAAAATAGACTTTACTATCGCCTTTAACCATCCGGTGTTCGAGCAGTCTGGTAACAACGTCAAAATAGACTTTGCTGCGGATTCTTATATTAAAGAAATCAGCCGCGCACGCACGTTTGGCTTTATGCACGAGGTTGAGTACCTGCGTTCCCACGGTTTGGCCCGTGGCGGTAGCCTTGAGAATGCGATTGTGCTGGATGAGTATCGAGTGCTGAATGCAGATGGCCTGCGCTACGATGACGAGTTCGTGAAGCATAAAGTGCTGGATGCTATCGGTGATTTATATATGCTGGGACACCCGATTTTGGGCGCCTTTTATGCCTATAAATCCGGTCATGCACTGAATAACCAGTTATTGCGTGCGTTGTTGCAAGATGAGACCGCTTGGGAATACACTACGTTTGAGCAACAACAGGATGCACCTGGGGTATATGCGGCAGAAGCTAAACAGTTGCTGCCTGAACCTGTTTTTTAAACAAACGGTTTATATTAAAACAGTAGAATTAAAACAGAGGTGTGTCAGTTGTTGTACCAGTGTAAATTGTGAGCAAGTTAAACAGTAAGCAAATTAAGTAGTATGTAACATTGAGAAAGGGGCGAGCGCTATGTTAATGATCCGCCTGTTATTTGTTTTGCTAGTAATCGCTGCAATGGTGTTGCTAGGCTTATATTTGCTGTTTGATGACAAGAAATATCTGCAATATCTCAAAAAAACACTTAAATACACGCTATTTTTGATTGTCGCAGTGGCAATCATTTTCATATTACGGCGCATATTTTATGCCTAAGTTATCTATCAATTCAGTACACAAATATTCAGCCAGTTACATAGGCATGGTACTGTTTTGCCTGGCATTTGTTTCCGTACCGGCCCTGGCAACGCCAGATCAGGCATTGTTACAGCATGCACGCGAGTCATATGCAGCAAAGAATGAAACTGCTTTGGCTCAGGATCTGGCTCAATTGAATGAGCAGCAGTACATATTGGCGCCATATGCGGACTATTGGCTGATGCTGTTAAGGCTGGATAAGGCTGACAATGTAGAAGTACAGAACTTTTTGACCAGATATGCAGACCTGCCTTTTTCTGAGAGGCTGCGTGGCGAGTGGCTGAAAAAGCTTGGTAAACAACAGGACTGGGAAGCATTTTTCGACCAATACCCTCACTATAATCGTGAAGATATTGCAGTGCAGTGTTATGCATTGCTCGGTAAAAGCATCGCTGAAGGTGTAGGCGCCGAGATTGCTAACCAGACTAAAAAGTTATGGCTGACTACGGTTGATTTGCCTGGTACCTGTAATCCTTTATTTGATGAAATGCAAAAAGCCGGAGTACTTGGCGCTGATGAGTTGTGGGAACGATTCAGGCTTGCTTTGCATAATGGCAAGCTGCCTTTGGCCAAGAGTATAGCGACACGTATGGCAGATTTTGATGCAAAGGCATTAAAACTGCTGGATATTGCTAATCAGACCCCTAAAGTCCTGCTGGATGATAATCCTAAACAGCTAAAAACCGGACGTAAAAAATCAACAGGCAGGATTTCAGTATCGTTTAAAACTCGCGAAGGTATAGAGATTAACCTGTTTGCGCTGGATCGACTGGCGCGCAGCAATGTAGAAGAATCTGTGGAACTGCTGGAGCAGTTGCAGAATAGATTTTCCAGCGCAGATCGGGCATTTGCCTGGGGCCGTATTGGCTATCATGCCGCACGTATGCACAATCCAAAAGCGCTCGAATATTACATGCTGGCAAAAAATACCAGCCTGGATAAAGAGCAGCTGGCATGGAAAACACGTGCTGCATTGCGTGTTCAGGATTGGAATACAGTAGATACAGCAATCTCAGCCATGTCATCCGACCAGCAGCAGGAAGGTGCATGGCGCTACTGGAAAGCACGTGCACTGAATGAAAAGGGATTGACTGTTGAAGCCAATAAAATTTGGGGTCCGCTATCCAGGGAGCGTCATTATTACGGCTGGTTGGCTGCGGAAGAGATTGATAGCGCGATTGGCAATCCAGAGCAGGAATACAAGGTTTCGGATACAGAAGTGACAGCGATTGCCAGCCAGCCTGCAATCAAGCGCGCGCTCGAATTGCAGCGTCTGGATATGCGCTGGGAGGCAAAGGCAGAGTGGGTTTGGGCAACACGTAGTTATGATGATAAACAATTGCTGGCAGCTGCCGAGTACGCAATACGCCAGCAATGGTATGACATTGCAATTACCACCGCTGATAATACCAGGCAGCTGCATGATTTTAGCTTGCGTTATCCTACGCCTTATCGTGACTTGTTTCGTGCTGCAGCACAAAACGAAGGGATAGATGAAGCTTGGATTTATGGTCTGGCACGTCAGGAAAGCCGTTTTATGCACTTTGCAAAATCCGGAGTTGGTGCGGCCGGGTTGATGCAGGTAATGCCAGCCACTGCAAAATGGGCGGCAAAACGCATGGGCATCAACGGCTATAGCAATGATTTGATCCATGACCTGAACACCAATGTTGGCATCGGCACTTATTACATACGCTATACGTTTGAACTGATGAATGGCCAGGCAGTGATGGCAACCGCAGCTTATAATGCCGGCCCGAGCCGCGCTAAACGCTGGCTGGCAAGCGAACCTTTGGAGGCCGCCATTTATATTGAAACTATACCGTTTGCCGAAACACGAAATTATGTACAAAAAGTAATGGCAAATGCGCAAATGTATGCGCCAAGATTGGGAAGGTCTGCACTAAGTTTGAAGTCTCGTTTAGGGATTATTCCGGGAACAGGTAAACCGGAAATTGTTGTGGCAGAAGCCCAAGACGAATAAACGTTAAATAAACGTTGAATAAACAAGTTGAGCAAACATGCCAAGTAAAGCATGAGTGAAAATAAGGAATAAAGGTTTAGCATGCAAATAAGAAAAATAGCTGTATTAGGTGGTTCAGGTTTTGTGGGTAGCAGTGTAGTTGCCAAGTTGGATCAAGCCGGTTATTCAGTCACGGTGCTTACGCGTAGACGTGATTCAGCCAAACATCTTTTTCTATTGCCCAACGTAACTGTGGTTGAGTGCAATGTCATGGATGATCAGGCGCTAACTGCTGCATTAAAGGGTGCCGATGCGGTGATCAACCTGATTGGCATATTGCACCAAAGCCATCGTGCAAGTTTTGATTCTGTACACCATCAGTTGCCGGCGCGTCTGGCAAAAATCTGTGATGCGCTAGGTATCAGGCGACTGCTGCAAATGAGCAGCCTGCAGGCTGCCAAAAGTGCGCCAAGTGAATATCTGCGCTCCAAGGCTGCTGGTGAAGCCGCTGTATTGGCTTATGCGAAAAAGCTTGATGTCACTATATTCAGGCCTTCCATTATTTTTGGTCGTGGCGATAGCTTCATTAATCTTTTCGCAACACTTATTAAGTTCTTACCGGTGGTGTTGCTGGCAAAACCAAATGCGAGATTCCAACCGACATGGGTAGAGGATGTAGCCAGCTGTTTTACCGCTAGCATTCAAAATACTGGAACTTATGGGCAGGTATATGAGCTTGCTGGGCCTAAAGTTTACACATTCCGCCAGTTGGTGCAGCAAGTAATGACTACGCTAGGTGTTAAGCGCCCGATTATTGGCTTGTGCAATGCGCTTTCTTATGCGCAGGCTTTTATGATGGAGCTGCTGCCGGTCAAGTTGATGTCCCGCGACAATGTGCGTTCCATGGAAGTAGATAGTGTCAGCACCAGCCTTTTTCCTGTCATTTTTGGTGTGGAGCCGACTCCCCTCGAAGCGGTTATTCCTGAATATCTGGTGGATTCAACCCAACGCGGCGCCTACGACCGCTATCGTAGTTTCGCGGCGAGATAGCCTTGGCGGGTGTCATGCAAACCTATATCGTTGGCGGCGCTGTCCGCGATGAGTTGCTGGGTTTTGCAATCAAGGATAAAGACTATGTTGTCGTCGGCAGTACACCGGAGGCAATGCTGGCTGCGGGTTTTAAACCGGTAGGTAAGGACTTTCCAGTATTTCTGCATCCGAAAACCCGTGATGAATATGCGCTGGCCCGCACCGAGCGTAAAACGGCTAAGGGCTACAAAGGCTTTGCCATACATGCCTCCCCGCAAGTGACGCTGGAAGAGGATCTGGCACGGCGTGACTTGACCATTAATGCCATTGCTAAGGCTGATGATGGCCGTCTGGTAGACCCTTTCAATGGTCTTTCCGATATTCAATCAAAAATCTTGCGTCATGTCAGCGCTGCCTTTGCCGAAGACCCGGTGCGTATCCTGCGGGTTGCCCGATTCTCGGCGCGCCTAATTGATTTTACCGTGGCGCCGGAAACCATGGTGTTAATGCGCCAGATGGTAGATGCCGGCGAAGTGGATGCGCTGGTGGCGGAGCGTGTCTGGCAGGAACTGGCTAAGGGTCTGATGGAAGAAAAACCATCGCGCATGTTTGAAGTGCTGCGTGCCTGCGGTGCGTTACAGAAAATATTGCCGGAACTTGATAAGTTGTGGGGTGTGCCGCAGCCAGAGCAGCATCACCCGGAGATAGATACCGGGGTGCATGTGATGATGGTGGTTGATTATGCCGCCAGCCAGAATTTCAGCCTGCCGGTGCGTTTTGCTGCACTGATGCATGATCTTGGTAAAGGTACGACGCCGGTTGAGTTATTGCCTAAGCATATCGGGCATGAACAGCGTAGTGTCAGCTTGGTAAAAGAAGTATGCAAGCGCTTGCGCGTGCCAAATGACTGCAAGGAACTAGGGGTTATGACGGCCAAGTTTCACGGCAAGCTCCATCAGGCACCGCAGATGCGGCCGGCCACTTTGCTGGAATTTTTAATCGAGTTGGATGCGATTCGCCAGCCGGAAAGATTCAGGGATTTTCTTAAAGCCTGTGAAGCTGACTCACGCGGCAGAACCGGCTATGTAGATTGTGCAACACCGGCTGCGGAGTTGATGCTGAAAGCAAAAAATGCTGCTGCTGAGGTTGATGCAGGCGCTGTTGCTGCAGCCTGCGAGGGGCCGGAACAGATAAAAATCAAAGTGTTTGAAGCAAGGCTGGATGCAGTTAAAGCAGTTCTTTAATGAGCTTAGATGTGTAGTGAGTGCTGAATAATATATTTGGCTACAAAGCCAACCAGGCCGAAAGTCAGACCCAGAAATAAAATAAAGGTGCCGAATTTCCCTACTCTGGATTCCCACGCCAGATGCCCCACAATAAATATCATCAGCAGCATTAGTCCGCCCACGCCATAGGTCATGCCAAGCTCAGTAATCTGCGCTTCAGTTAAACCAAAAATTGTACCTTCCAAGTTATTCTCCTGATCAGCTGGCTAACTACATGTAATTCAATGCTTGGGTTATAGCAGGTTGGTTAGCTGCTGGACTATAAATTCCGTCGGCTTGCGTCTAAAGCCACTCTTGGCATACTGCTGCCAACGACCAATTACATAGCAGACAATCAGGTTTGCCTGCGCCTCCGCATTGCCCTGCTTTCCAGTCTGCGCTTCTGCAATGCGCAGGCTTTGTTTTAGCGTTACTTCAATACGGTCGTAAAGCTGGTTGATGCGCAGCTGTAATTTTTCATCTTCATTCACCAGCGCATCGCCGATGAGTACGCGTGTCATGCCCGGGTTTTTTTCTGCAAACAGCAGCAGCATGGTAATGGTGCGGTGTACCTGGCGTAAGCCTTCGCTTTCTTCACTGCTGATTTTATTGATCAGGCCAAAAATGGTTTCTTCAATGAATGAAATCAGGCCTTCAAACATCTGTGCTTTGTTGGCAAAGTGGCGGTATAGCGCAGCTTCAGATACTTCCAGTTTTGCTGCCAGTGCCGCTGTGGTGATTTTCTCGCGTTTGGGAGATTCCAGCATTTTGGCCAATGATTGTAATATTTGCTGTTTGCGTTCGCCTGCCATGTTATGGTCCTTATAAAGTAGCGATGATGATTATAATTATATCTTAATGTGTGTAAGCGCTAACACTGAAGATACGCGGTAGTCTACATAGCTGGGTTTGTGCAATTTTTTGCTGACCCAAATGGTTTTCATGCCCAGTCGTTTTGCAGTCATCAGTGCCGGCAGGTTGTCTTCCAGCATAATGCAGTCGCTCGGTTTTGCTTTCAGTGTTTTAAGTAGGTGCTGAAAGCCGCGTACTGATGGTTTGGCATGAAATTTTGCAGACTCCACGCTGAATATGAATTCAAAAGCGTCTTCAATATCCAGAATGTCCAGCACACGTAGTGCATAGCTGCGCGGCGCGTTGGTAAATACTAGCTTTCGCCCATCCAGATTGTCCAGCATGTGGCGCAAGCGTTTTACCTGTATCACCATGTTATGCAGGTTGTGCAGCTGGTGGGTTTCTTCCAGAAAATGGCGTGGGTTTGTGTTGTGGTGCCGAACCAGCCCTTTGAGGGTGGCGCCGTAAACGCGCCAGTAGTGTTTGCGCAGTTTATGCGCTGCATCTTCATCCAGATCGAGATGATCCATGATGTATTGGGTCATGGTTTGGTTCATCACTGGAAAGATATGCGCTGACGCATTGTGTAGCGTGTCGTCCAGATCAAAAATCCAAATTTTGCTCATATTGTAAAAGTTTAGTTTGGCCGCAGATAAACGCGGCCAAACTATTATTTGGCTTTAATCTATTTAGCTTTAATCAAGGTGCCGACACCTTCATCGGTCAACACTTCCAATAGCAGCGCATGTTCCACTCGACCATCAATGATATGCACTGCTTTTACGCCGCTTCTGGCAGCATCCAGCGCAGAGCTGATTTTTGGCAGCATGCCGCCGGATAGTGTGCCATCGGCAACCATGTCATCGATTTGTCTTGGTGTTAAACCTGTCAGCAGATCGCCGTTTTTATCCAGCACGCCCGGTGTGTTGGTTAGCAGGATTAGTTTCTCTGCATTCAGGATTTCGGCAAGCTTGCCTGCAACCACGTCGGCGTTGATGTTGTAAGTCTCGCCATCTTTGCCTACGCCGATAGGCGCTACTACCGGAATGAAATCTCCGGTATCCAGAAAATTGATAATGCTCGGGTCAATTGCGCTAATTTCGCCAACCTGCCCGATGTCGATGAATTTGGTCGGATCATCCTTATCTTCCATCATCAGCTTGTGCGCATGAATGAAATTGCCATCCTGTCCGGTCAGGCCAACTGCTTTACCGCCGTGCCGGTTAATCAGGTTAACAATTTCTTTATTGACCTGTCCGCCAAGCACCATTTCTACTACATCCATGGTTTCTTCATCGGTAACGCGCATGCCTTGAATGAACTCGCCTTTTTTTCCGAGCTTGTCGAGCATCTCATTGATTTGCGGGCCGCCGCCATGTACTACTACCGGGTTCATGCCTACCAGTTTTAACAGCACAACGTCTTTGGCAAAGCACTCTTTCAGATGCTCATCCGTCATGGCGTTACCGCCGTATTTGATCACGATGGTTTTATCGAAAAAGCGTTTGATGTAAGGCAGTGCTTCGGCCAGTGTCTTGGCTTTTTTTGTAGCGGTGGATTGATTTAGCATAGGGTTTCCGTGGTGTGGGATTTGCGTTATTTTCTATGCAGTATTGTAACTAAAAAACCGCATACTTTTTTGAAAAAGAATGCGGTTTTTATAGTGAGTTAACATTAAAGCGCTTTAATGAAAACTTTGGATTTACGCTGGAAGTTGTAGAGCTTTTTCTTTTCTGCGGGTAATTTATCTACAGTCTGTTCGGTAAATCCACGCTCCAGAAACCAGTGCTCGGTGTGCGTGGTTAAGCAGAACAGGGTTTTAAAGCCAAGCTGTCGTGCGCGCTCTTCGCAGAAATGAAACAGTTTGTCGCCACGGCCACTGCCGCGATATTGCGGGTCGACAGCCAGGCAGGCAAATTCTGCGGTTTTTTCCTGATTGAACGGATAGAGCGCCGCACAGCCGATGACGCGGTTATCGTGCTCCATTACCTGAAAATAATTGATTTCCATTTCAATGCGTTCGCGACCGCGCTTGACCAGTACGCCTTCTGCCTCCAGCGGTTCGATCAATTGCAGAATGGCGCCTACATCGTCAATGTCAGCCTGGCGCATGGTTTCAAGACCAAGCTCGGTTACCATGGTGCCAATACCATCGTGCGTGAATAGCTCTTGAATAATGGCACCGTCAATGTGGCGGCTGATCAGGTGGGTACGTGCAACGCCGTGTTCGCAGGCGCGAATTGCCGCCGGCAGGTAATAAACAATATCCTCCGAAGTGTTAATCGCATCGTCATTGTCGGTCACGTGCTGCAACAGGTTATGGGCTTTTTTAGCCGTCATTTCGCGTAGCAGCTCGCCGCGCAGGTTGTGCACACCTTCTGAGTCCATCAGGAATATCAGCTTGTCAGCATCCAGCGCAATCGCAGTGCTTACGGCAACATCTTCTAGTGATAAGTTGAATGCCTCGCCGGTGGGTGAGTAACCCAGCGGTGACAGCAGTACTAGCTCACCATCATCCAGGCGTTTTTGTATGGCGGCTGCATTTACTTTGCGCACTTCGCCGGTGTGCTGTAAATCTACGCCGTCACGTACCCCTAGAGGTTTGGCGGTCACAAAATTGCCGCTGGCAACGCGAATGTCGCTGCCGGCCATGGGTGAGTTGATCAAGCCCATGGATAGCTGGGCTTCAATTTCCACGCGGATTACGCCGTTGGCTTCCTTGACCGCTTCCATCGCTTCATCGTCGGTGACGCGTAAGCCGTTGGCCAGCTTGGTCTCAAGCTTGGCGCGCTTCAGTCGCTCTTCAATCTGCGGGCGCGCACCGTGTACCAGTACCAGTCTTACCTCAAGGCTGGCCAATAGGTTAAGGTCGTGCGAGAGGGTGGTGAATTGTTTTTCATTCACTACCTCGCCACCAAATGCAATCACAAAAGTGCGGCCGCCGAAGGCGTGAATGTACGGCGCAACGGAGCGGAACCAGCTCACGAATTCCTGCGGCTTCTTGACGCTGAACGGTGTGTTCGTATTGGTGTTGGCGCTTGCCGATTCAGTTAATGCATAAAGGTAGGCCGGGGTGCAGTCCAATGCGCTGCATATTTTGCGTAGCAATGTTTCGCTCACGCCTTGTGCGCCACGCTCAATGCGTGACAGATTGCCGCTGTCTGCGCCGGTTTGGTTTGCTAGTTCCTGCAAGGTGATATTTAGCAGTTTGCGCCGTTTGCGTATGGATAGTCCGAGTGACATGGTGTTTTATTTTGTTAATAAAGCACAAATATATTTTAATATTGTAATAAACGCAATATTTATGTGAAAATTTTAATTAAAAGTCGCCCCATAATGATTGCATCACTGAAATAGCTGTCAGCGCGGCAGTCTCGGTGCGTAAAATACGCGGCCCCAGCACGATGGATTGAAATTGCTGTGATGTTGCCAAATCAATTTCGCCATTGCTTAAGCCGCCCTCTGCGCCAATTAGCAGTTCGATACTGGAACCGGGTTTTGGAATTTCAATTAAGCGCTTGGCGCCTACCGGGTTAAGCAGGATGCGCGTCGAGTCGGTATGGGGGTTCTGGCTGAGCCAGGCTTCAAGTGAAAGTGGCGGCAGTACTTTAGGTACGAAGGCGCGACCTGATTGTTCACACGCTGAAATAGCAACGTTCTGCCAATGCTCGATGCGTTTTTCTGCACGTTCTGCTGATAGTTTTACTATGCTGCGCTGGCTGTTAATGGGCTGGATTTTTGTAACGCCAAGCTCAGCCGCTTTCTGTATGGTAAAGTCCATTCGGTCACCGCTGGATATGCCTTGCAGCAGGGTTATGCTGAGTGGTGATTCATTGCTAATCTGTTTTGCACTGGTGATGGTTGCGGTAACTACATTTTTTTTGATTGAAGTTAGTGTGCATTCGTAATCAAAGCCATTACCATTAAATACGGTTGCGCTATCACCCACGTTCAGGCGCAGTGCGCGTGTGGCGTGTGCTGCGGCATTTTCCGAGAGTTGAATCTCTGTATTAAGTGCCAGCGGTGAATCAGTAAAAAAACGTAAGTTGGCCATAAATCAGGCGACTCCGAAAGATTGAGAAAAAACGAAAACAAAAGTGATAATATCAAGTTAAATATTGTCACAGCGTAAATATATGGTGCATATGGGCATTTATAGAAATGCCCATATAAAAGTATAACGGAATAAGGAAGATTAGATGGCTAGCTTGAATCCCCCTGTATGTAATTTTGGTCAGTCCGCTGTGGATTTTAATCTGCTGGGCGTGGATGGTAAGCGTTATACGCTTGCTAACAGCGTTGGTGAAAATGGTCTGATTGTGATGTTTATCTGCAATCATTGCCCGTATGTCAAAACGATTAAAACGCGCCTGGTTGCTGATTGTCGTGAGTTATTAAAATACGGCATTAATACGATTGCTATTCAGAGCAACGACGCTAAAACTTATCCGGAAGATTCTTTCGAGCGCATGCAGGAAGAAGCAAAGCAGTTTGATTTTTCTTTCCCTTATGTGCTCGATGCAACACAAGATGTAGCAAAAGCTTATGGCGCGGTATGTACGCCGGATTTCTTTGGTTTTAATAAAAATCTTGAGCTGCAATACCGTGGCCGTTTTGATGCGGCAGGCCGTGGCGAACCGCCGGCGGATAATCCCAGGGATTTATTTAATGCAATGAAACTGATTGCAGAAACCGGGCAAGGGCCAAGAGAGCAGGTAGCCAGCATAGGCTGTAGCATCAAGTGGTTTACCGAATAATGAATTTATTGTGTTTCCAGTAGGGGATTAAAAATGTCTGATAAAAAATTAAGGTGGGGAATATTAGGCTCTGCACGTGTGTGTGAGCGCTTGCTGCCAGCCATTGTCGAGGCGCCCAATTCGCAATTGGTGGCGATAGCGAGCCGTCGTGCTGGCGCGGCAAAAGCCACGCTGGAAAAATATGCGCCGCAGGGTTTTGCAGCAGTTGATGTGCAATGTTACGACAACCTGCTGGCGTTGATTGAAGACCCTAATGTAGAAGCGATTTATTGCCCGATGGCGAATGACGAGCATGCAGTATGGGCGATAAAGGCGATTAATGCCGGCAAGCATGTGCTGATAGAAAAGCCGATGGCATTGACGGTTGCGGATGTTGAGGCGATTGAGGCAGCAGCGGTTAACAATAACGTAAAAGTGATGGAAGGCTTTATGTACCGCTTTCATCCGCAGCATGCGCGGGTGCAGGAGATTGTTGCATCAGGTTTAATCGGCGATGTACTGTCTGCACGCGCCAGTTATTCATTTTTAATGCGCCCGGCGCGCATGTATCGCATTGTGAGCGGCGTACAGTCCGGCGGCGGTGCGATGTGGGATATCGGGCCATACGCGATTCATACTTTACGCTGGTGTCTGGGTTTGAGTAATGATGCACAAAGCTGGCAGCCTGCCGAGCCGGTGTCGGTAACGGCGCATGCCAAATTTAATGATGCGGGAGCAGATGTAGTTAACAGTGGCGTACTTGATTTTGGCGCGGATAGTGAAGGTCGTGCGCGCTTTGGGCATTTTGACATCAGCTTTGAGCGCTCACGCAAGTCTGAATATGAGATCATCGGCACCAAAGGCTGGGTGAAGTGTCATGCGGCATGGGTATTTCAGAATGATGTGCCGGTTATTTCCTGGGGTTTGGAAGACGGAAAATATGCTGAAGAGCGCTTTGCGCCCAGCAATCACTTTAATCTGGAAATTGAGCATTTCAGTGATTGTGTGTTGAACAATAAACCGCCGCATTTGACATTTGAGGATGCAAAAGCGAATTGCCTGGCGATGGAACTGACATTGCAATCGGCGCTAACCGGGCGAATGATTGAGTTTTAATATGCTGGTTGTAGCAAATTCAGCCTGCCGGTAGCTGAAAGTCGTTGGAAAATGCCATTGCCTGTGCTGATTACAAAGAGACTTTTCTGATGTTCTACTTGCCGAAAAAGGCTATCTAAGCAATAATTTAGCCTTCAAGGAAAAGCGGTATATATAACTGTCTTTTTGAAGAGTTCAATTAAGGTTTTATGGGGTTTCGCGCCAGCCGTCATCTTTCACGCGCAAGCAGTCATCCTTTATATAAGTCCTCAAGTTTTAATCATTAGGGAGAAAACAATGGCAACACGTCAAGATTTATGCAATGCCATCCGCGCTTTGTCGATGGATGCAGTGCAAAAGGCAAACTCTGGCCACCCAGGCGCACCTATGGGCATGGCTGAAATTGCAGAAGTATTGTGGAATCACCATCTGCGTCATAATCCAACAAATCCTAACTGGGCTGACCGCGACCGTTTCGTTCTCTCTAATGGTCACGGCTCAATGCTGATTTACTCTTTATTGCATCTGACAGGCTACGATCTGCCTATGGATGAAATCAAGACATTCCGTCAATTGCATTCAAAATGTGCTGGTCACCCAGAATATAGCTATGCACCAGGCGTTGAAACAACTACAGGTCCACTAGGTCAAGGTATCACCAACGCTGTTGGTTTTGCGATGGCTGAAAAATTAATGGCTGACCAATTCAACAAACCAGGTCACGACATCGTTGACCACTACACATACTGCTTCCTTGGCGACGGCTGTATGATGGAAGGTGTATCACACGAAGCTTGTGCTTTGGCTGGTACATGGGGCTTGGGTAAATTGGTTGCGTTCTGGGATGACAACGGTATTTCTATCGACGGTCATATTGAAGGCTGGTACACAGACGACACAGCTAAACGCTTTGAAGCTTACGGCTGGCACGTTCAATCAGTAGATGGCCACGATTCTGACGCGATTAACGCAGCAGTGATTGCAGCGAAAAAAGTAACAGACAAACCATCATTGATCTGCTGTAAAACAATCATCGGTAAAGGCTCACCAAACAAAGCCGGTAGCCATGATTGCCACGGTTCTGCATTAGGTGACGCTGAAGTTGCGGTGACACGTGCAGCTATCGGCTGGCCACATGCGCCATTCGAAATTCCTGCTGACGTTTATGCTGGCTGGGATCAAAAAGCTAAAGGTGCCAAACGTGAAGCTGATTGGAACGCTAAGTTCGATGCTTACGCTAAAGCATTCCCGGCAGAAGCTGCAGAATTCAAACGCCGTATGGCAGGTGATTTGCCAGCTAACTGGAAACAAGCAACAGATGCAATGATCGCAGCTACTAACGAAAAAGCAGAAGGTATCGCTACTCGTAAAGCTTCACAAAATGCAATCACTGCTTTGGCTATCGTATTGCCAGAGTTCCTGGGCGGTTCAGCTGACTTGACAGGTTCTAACCTGACAGCAGCACCAAGCTTCAAACACGTATCTGGTAAAGAGCCAGGTAACTACATCTCTTACGGTGTGCGTGAATTCGGTATGTTCGCGATCATGAACGGTATGGCATTGCATGGTGGCTTGTTGCCATTCGGCGGTACATTCCACATGTTCTCAGACTACGCCAAGAGCGCATTGCGTATGGCTGCATTGATGAAACAACGCACTATCGCTGTGTTGTCACATGACTCTATCGGCCAAGGTGAAGATGGTCCTACTCACCAACCAATCGAGAACACATCTGGCTTGCGTTACATCCCTAACATGGATGTATGGCGTCCAGGTAGTTCAACAGAAACTGCTGTTGCTTGGGTAGCCGCTGTTGAGCGTAAAAACGGTCCATCAAGCTTGGTATTGAGCCGTCAAAACGTTGCTGGTATCAAACACGATGCAGCGCAATTCGACTTGATGCGTAAAGGTGGCTATGTATTCTCTGACGTTGCCGGTAAAGCAGACGTGATTATCATTGCTAACGGTTCTGAGCTTGATTTAGCTGTTAAAGCAGCGGCTGAATTGAACGCAGCAGGTACTAAAGTTCGCGTGGTTTCAATGCCATCAACTAACGTATTTGACCGTCAAGACAAAGCTTACAAAGACAGCGTATTGACTCCAGGTGTGAAACGCGTAGCTGTTGAAGCTGCTCACTCAGACTTCTGGCGTAAATATGTAGGTCTGGAAGGTGCTGTAGTTGGTATCGATACATTCGGTGAATCAGCACCTGGTGGTGTATTGTTGAAACACTTTGGCTTTACAGTTGAGAACGTAGTAAAAACTGTTAAATCGGTGCTTTAATTCACTAGTGCTGTATTTATAAGCCTAATAAGCTTAATAAGCTAGTCTACAAGGCACCTCAATTGCGGGGTGCCTTGTTTTTTTATAGATATGCTTAAAGAAGTAAACATAAAGTAAGTTTGATTTTATAAAGTGTAGTTTTAGCTGTATTGTGTTCAGTAAGGCTTAAGTATTGATTACTTTTGATTTAAAACGGTTATTTAAAGTGTTCAGTGATTTATTTAACCTTGTGCTAACAGAATAAATTTAGGAATTATCATGGCAATTCGAGTCGCAATTAATGGTTATGGACGTATCGGTCGCAATATTTTGTGTGCAGTATATGAGCAGCAACGTAAGGATATTCAAATTGTCGCAATTAACGGCTCTTCCAACCTGGAATGTACCGCGCACCTGACCAAGCATGACACGATACATGGCAAATTTAAGGGTACAGTAGAAACTCTGGAAGAAGATGGCAAGCATTACCTAGTGCTGAATGGCGACAAGATTCGTGTTACTACAGACCGTAACCCGGCCAATTTGCCTTGGAAAGAGCTGAAAATTGATGTGGTATTGGAATGTACCGGTGCTTTCCGTACTAAAGAAAAATGCCTGCCGCACATAGAAGCTGGTGCGAAAAAAGTGATTATTTCTGCCCCGGCAGATAAAAATGAATGTGACGCTACGATTGTATACGGTGTTAACGACGACATTCTGACATCTAATATGTCAGTGATTTCTAATGCATCATGTACTACCAATGGTCTTGCGCCTATGGTTAAAGCCTTGAATGATAAATTAGGTATTGAGTCAGGTTTGATGACTACTATCCACTCATATACTAATGACCAGATGCTGGTGGATGGCCATCACAAAGATTTATACCGAGCACGTGCTGCTGCCTTGAATATGATTCCAACCAAAACCGGTGCTGCACAAGCCGTTGGTATTGTGATTCCTGAATTGCATGGCAAATTATCAGGTTTTGCCGTACGTGTGCCTACCGCTAACGTATCTGTAGTTGACCTGACTTTTGTGCCTAGTCGCGAAACAACTAAAGAAGAAGTGAATGCCATTATTAAGGCAGCATCAGAGTCAGGCCCTCTTAAAGGGATTCTTGCTTATAACACCGAGCCTTTGGTTTCGTCAGATTTTAACCATACAGAAACATCATCCAACTTTGACGCAAAACAAACCACGATGATAGGCGGAAAACTGGTTAAAGTTATGGCATGGTATGACAATGAATGGGGCTTCAGCTGCCGTATGCTGGATACCGCAGTGGCTTTAATGAACGCTAAGTAAGATACAACAGGTTTAGGGAGTTGATTATGCAATACATCAAAATGACCGATTTGGACTTGCAGGGTAAGCGCGTTCTGATTCGTGCCGACCTTAATGTGCCGGTAGCTGATGGAAAGGTCACTTCGGATGCGCGTATTACCGCATCGATGGCAACCATTGAGTATGCGCTCAAAGCTGGCGCTAAAGTGATGGTAACTTCGCATTTGGGGCGCCCTGAAGAAGGTGTGTATTCAGAAGAAAACTCCCTTAAACCTGTAGTTGATGTGGTTTCTGCTAAGCTGGGCAAGCCGGTTCGCCTGGTGAAAGACTGGATTGATGGCGGTTTTGATGTGGCAGCGGGTGAGTTGGTTGTGCTGGAAAACTGCCGCTTCAATAAGGGTGAAAAGAAAAGCGTCGATGAACTGTCACAAAAATATGCCAAGCTATGTGATATTTTTGTGATGGATGCATTTGGCACTGCGCACCGTGCCGAGGCTAGTACACATGGCGTGGCCAAGTTTGCTCCAGTAGCAGCGGCAGGCATTCTGCTGGTGAACGAGCTGGAAGCCTTAACCAAGGCATTATTGAGCCCGGCCCGCCCGATGGTGGCGATTGTGGGCGGCAGCAAAGTTTCAACCAAGTTGACTGTATTGGAAAGCTTGTCCGAAAAAGTTGACCAGATGGTGGTAGGCGGCGGTATTGCGAACACCTTTCTGAAAGCCGCTGGTTTTGAGGTTGGCAAGTCATTGTGTGAAGATGACTTGGTGCCTGTTGCTCGCGCATTGATGGAAAAAATGTCAGCTAGAGGTGCAGCAGTGCCTGTAGCGGTGGATGTGGTCTGTGGTAAAAAGTTTGATGCTAACGAGCCAGCAGTGAGCAAGGACGTGGCTGCGGTAGTAGCTGATGACATGATTTTTGACATTGGCACGAAATCTGCTGCTCAATTGGCAGAGATCATTAAAAATGCAGGTACTGTAGTTTGGAATGGTCCGGTAGGCGTGTTTGAGTTTGACCAGTTTGGTGAAGGCACTAAAACTATTGCCAATGCGATTGCCAGCACTAAAGCATTCACCTTGGCGGGTGGTGGCGACACCATTGCGGCAATTCAGAAATACGGTATTGAAAGCAAGGTTGATTATATTTCAACAGCAGGTGGTGCGTTTTTAGAGTTTTTGGAAGGTAAGAAATTGCCGGCAGTTGATATTCTGGAACAGCGCGCCAAAGGATAGTAGCCCCGGTCTTTGGTGCTTGTTAAATGGGGCGTTTAGCCCCATTTTGTTTTTAGGGGCCTATAAAAAGTGCAAAAGCAATAATAAAGGTAAACACATTGACGTTACGCAAAACAAAAATAGTTGCAACTTTAGGCCCATCCTCAACCAGTGAAGAGATGCTGGCGCGCATGATTACAGCGGGTGTGAATGTTGTGCGCCTGAATTTTTCGCATGGCACCGCTGAGGAGCATATCCGTCGTGCGGAAATCGTGCGCAATATCGCAGTGAAATTAGGACGCCCTGTAGGTGTGCTTTGTGATCTGCAAGGGCCTAAAATCAGAATTGGTAAATTTGAGTTGGGTAAGGTTACTTTAAAAACAGGCGATCTATTTGTATTGGATGCAGATTGCGAATTGGGCAATCAATATCAGGTCGGGCTTGATTATAAAACTCTGCCACAGGAAGTTGACGAAGGCGCAGTGCTGTTGCTGGATGATGGCCGTATCACCATGCAGGTGGATAGAATAAAAGGCCATCAGATCCACTGCTTAGTGCTGAATGGCGGGGTGTTATCAAATAACAAAGGCATTAACCGCCAGGGTGGCGGCTTATCGGCGGAGGCGTTGACCAAAAAAGACCGTGAAGATATTAAAACTGCGGTGGCGCTAGAAGCGGATTATATTGCTATCTCTTTTCCTAAATCGGCCCTGGATGTAGAACTGGCGCGTACCTTGGTTAAAAAAGCCGGCGGTGCAGCGAGCATTATTGCCAAGATAGAGCGAGCGGAAGCGATTGATGCGCTGGAAGCCATTATTGAAGCCTCGGATGCGATTATGGTGGCGCGCGGTGATTTAGGTGTGGAAGTGGGTGACGCGGCGGTGCCAGGCTTGCAGAAGCGTATGATACGTATGGCGCGTGCGCATAACAAGCTGGTGATTACCGCCACGCAGATGATGGAGTCGATGATCAGTAGCCCGATTCCAACGCGTGCGGAAGTATCTGATGTGGCAAATGCTGTGCTTGATGGCACTGATGCAGTGATGCTATCGGCAGAAACAGCATCAGGCCAGTATCCGCTGGAAACTATAGAGGCAGTGCATAGAGTGGTGATCGAAGCTGAAAAAGAATATTTCAGTGAGCATCATGCGCAGAAACTGGATCAGGTGTTTATTAAAACAGATGAGGCTGTTGCTGCTGCGGCTATTTATACGACGCAGCATCTGAAAGTAAAAGCGATTGCAGCGCTGACACAATCCGGTAATGCAGCGCAGTGGCTGTCGCGTGCAGATGTGGAAGTCCCGATCTACGCCCTGTCTCCTGATAAATTCGCACGTAGAAAACTCACCTTGCATCGCGGTGTTTACCCGTATCCGATTGATCAGGCCAATAAAAACCGGGATGAAATCCTGCAGGAGATGGAGCAGGTGTTACTGCAGCAAAGTGCAGTGGTGGCGGGAGATCTGGTATTGCTTACCTTCGGCGAGCCTATTGGCAGCCCGGGCGGCACCAATACGCTAAAATTCGTCAAGATTGGTGAGAATAGACCTATTGTCTAGCTTTCAGGCTTGCTGTTTGCACAGCCTGACATGTAAAAAATTAGATAAACATGCACTAGCACTTTATAATAAGCTATTCGATTAGCTACTAATTAAGATTTAATTCCATGAATAAACCACTGTTAGAAACCAGTATCAAAAGCCTGAAACGCATCCATCAAGGTAAAGTACGCGACATCTACGATATTGATGCCAATACCATGCTGTTAGTCAGCACCGATCGTCTATCTGCATTTGATGTCATCTTGCCTACAGGTATTGCCAACAAAGGCGCGATGCTGACGCAGATGGCAAATTTCTGGTTTGAAAAACTACAGAATGTAGTGCCTAACCATCTGACAGGTATTGACCCCGTGAGTGTAGTGACTGATGGCGCAGAAAAAGCCCAATTGGCTAATCGCTCAGTCGTGGTCAAGAAGCTGAAAGCGTTGCCGATTGAAGCAATTGTACGCGGCTATCTTGTTGGCAGCGGCTGGAAAGAATACAAAGCCAAAGGCACGGTTTGCGGCATACAGCTGCCTGCTGGTTTGCAGGAAGCATCAAAATTACCTGAGCCTATCTTTACGCCATCCAGCAAGGCAGCAGTAGGCGAGCATGATGAAAACATCAGCCTGGATGAATGCGCTGCATTGATCGGCAAAGACATGGCGGCGCAAGTGGCCAAGGTAGCCATTGCTCTGTATAGTCAGGCGGCAGAGTACGCACTTACTCGCGGCATTATTATTGCCGATACCAAATTCGAATTCGGTCTGGATGAAAACGGCGTATTGCATGTTATGGATGAAGTGCTGACGCCGGATTCATCACGTTTCTGGCCAGCTGAAAGTTACGCGGTCGGTAAAAATCCGCCAAGTTACGATAAACAGTATGTGCGTGATTGGCTGGAAGCAAGTGGTTGGAATAAAACGGCACCGGCACCGGCTTTGCCAGATGATGTGGCTGCAAAAACCAGTGAAAAATACATGGAAGCGTTTGAGCGCCTGACCGGTAAGCCTTTAAGTATTGAGTAAGTTGTTGCGGTTTTCAGGTCGAATTTATTTTGTTTGATAAGCTCAAGTCCCTGACTAAACAGCTCAAGCGCGAGTTTGCGGTTTATCGGCTAGTATTGAAACATCCGCAAACACCTTGGGTTGCCAAATTGTTTTTAGGTTTGGCGGTAGGTTATTTGCTGCTTCCGTTTGATCTGATACCAGATTTTATCCCGATTATCGGCCAGCTTGATGATGTCGTGATTATTCCAGTATTGCTATATCTGGCACTTTTATTTATTCCCAAATGGATTATTCAAAGCTGCCGTGAGCAAGTTAAGACACATTAAAACAGTCATTTAGCAATTTGTTACAAGTCTTTTACTATGCCAATGGCGTGGACTTGTTATAATTGCGCCTCAAAAATTAGCCGTACATTTATTTAGTAAATTTATATTTAGGAATAAGCAATGTCATTGAACAACGTGCCAACCGGTAAAGATGTCCCTAATGATTTTAATGTGATCATTGAAATCCCGATGCAGGGTGACCCAGTAAAATATGAAGTAGATAAAGAAAGCGGCGCGATTTTTGTTGACCGTTTTATGGGTACTTCTATGCACTACCCAGCCAATTACGGCTATGTGCCACATACGCTGGCAGATGACGGAGACCCGGTAGATGTATTGGTGATTACACCAGTACCGTTGATTCCAGGTGTGGTTGTACGCTGCCGCCCAATCGGCGTGCTGCTGATGGAAGACGAAGCAGGTTTGGACGCTAAAGTATTGGCTCTGCCGGTAGAAAAAGTATGCGGCTTATATACACACCTGAAGTCTTACAAAGATGTATCTGAAGGCCGTCTTGATATGATTGCACACTTTTTTGCGCACTATAAAGACCTTGATAAAGGTAAATGGGTAAAAATTAACGGCTGGGGCGATGTAGACCAGGCAAAGAAAGAAATTCTGGATGGCGTTAAAAACTACAATGACGCAAAAGTAAAACCAGCGTTTTAATTTGCGGTAGATAGTAATAAAAAGGCAGCCTTGGCTGCCTTTTTATTTTTCAATGGTTTGTTTCAGTTACCCTGTAACAACACCGAATAAATGACCCACCCCGGCAGTTGCCAGCATGGCTAGTGCACCCCAGAAAGCTACGCGAGATGCGCCTTTAAACAGGCTGGCACCGCCAGCTTGAGCCGCCAAGCCACCAAGCGCTGCCAGAAACGCAAGCGATGTTACCGCAACATAAGGGATAGTGTTGGCGCTGGTAGCAACAAAAGTCACCAATAGCGGCAGTGCTGCGCCAAACGCAAACGTGCCGGCAGAGGCAAGCGCTGCCTGCACTGGTTTGGCATTCATGGTTTCTATAATGCCCAGTTCGTCGCGGGCATGGGCGCCTAAGGCATCGTGTGCCGTGAGCTGTATGGCCACCTGCCGTGCCAAGTCAGGTGATAAACCGCGCACTGTATAAATGCCGGTGAGTTCGTCCAGTTCATGTTCCGGCTGCGTGGCAAGCTCTTCAGTTTCGCGCGCAATGTCTGCGGCTTCAGTATCAGCTTGCGAGCTTACTGATACATACTCCCCAGCCGCCATCGACATGGCACCCGATACCAAGCCGGCAACGCCGGTGATGAGAATTGTTTCATGCGATGCACCGGCAGAAGCAACACCAATTACCAAGCTGGCAGTAGAGACTATGCCATCATTGGCACCCAAAACGGCAGCTCGTAGCCAGCCTATGCGATGTGAGCGATGGAATTCTGAATGCCTCATAATTGGAGCCTTGGGTTCTAAGTGCGTTTGGATAAAAACCGTTGATAATGAATCTGTTTGTTATTTTAGCGGTTTAGTCTGATTTTAGTGTTTAAAAATTGGGTTGACGTTTAACATAAAAGGCGTCATTAGGTGTCCCGCTTGAATGATGGGTTAGGCATTTATTCAACCTTTTTTATACCATGAAATATCGAAAAACTATCCCCTTTATATCGTCCCTGAAAGGAGGTTACTTCGAGACCAGTGATCTCTTTAAGTTGATGAGGTGGTTTTTCATAGGAATAGAAATACTTAGCACTTTGCCAACAATGCTCACACGGAGACGGATCATAAGTATAGGTTTCGATAGGTGTATCAGACGGTATCCCTGAAACTCGTTGCGAGTGATAACCAGCGAGGATAACCTTTGATAATTTGACTCCTCTTTTTAGAGAAACCTTCCATAGAGTCCTGTCATATGCGGTGAGAGCCAGCACAATTGGAATGCTATCGTCACTAACGTTTATAAGAATTTCTTTCTCCGCATGTTTACCAGCATACTTCTGATGGCACTCAATTGATGGCGTTGCATGAACAGTATTTGGTTGTTTATCTTTTTGATCGTCATTGCACTTTGCCCACCAAGGTCTGTCGTCTGTCCCAGAGGGTGTTTGTCCCTCATAAACTCCAATAACATGTAGCGCTGGAGTAACGTCTGGCGCTTGCATGGAAGCACACCCTGTTGCAACCAAGCCTAGGAGCGTCGCGGCGAAAAACTTTAAGAATCGCGTCATTAGTAATCTCATGTTTGAATGGCCTAACAGTAATTATAGAGACCCATGGGTCTCTATATTAATAATTGATATTTTAAGTTGCATGGCTGAAATCCTTTGTCTTTCCTTGGTTTTATTGTTTCTCGGTCTTTACATAGAAATATTCATATAGAGACGCAGTATGGTTGAATTGATTTTAATGGAATTTTAATAGTTATTAAATTTTTTTGAAAAATGGCTGGAAACTTTGCCCCGCTTAAAAGTCATTAAGAGATAAAAAAGGCGACTGAAGTCGCCTTTGAGTTGCTGTGCTGATTTACAGCAATGGCACGATCAGTAATGCCACAATGTTGATAATTTTAATCAGAGGGTTAACGGCAGGGCCCGCAGTATCTTTGTAGGGGTCGCCTACAGTGTCGCCAGTAACAGCGGCTTTGTGCGCATCTGAACCTTTGCCACCGTGGTTGCCGTCTTCAATATACTTTTTGGCATTATCCCAGGCACCGCCGCCGGTACACATGGATATGGCTACGAACAGGCCGGTGACGATAGTACCCATCAGCAGGCCGCCTAATGCCACTGGCCCTAACAGCAGGCCCACGGCCACTGGCACGGCTACTGGCAGTAGTGATGGAATCATCATTTCCCGTATAGCCGCAGTGGTCAGCATATCTACTGCTTTGCCGTACTCAGGTTTGGCGGTACCTTCCATAATGCCTTTGATGTCGCGGAACTGGCGGCGTACTTCTTCAACCACGGCGCCTGCAGCACGCCCCACGGCTTCCATCGCCATTGCTGCGAACAGGAACGGAATCAGGCCGCCGATGAACAGGCCGATAATCACCATTGGGTCGCTCAGGTCAAATTTTACTGCGATGCCTGCGCCTTCCAGCTTGTGGGTGTAATCCGCAAATAACACTAATGCAGCCAAGCCGGCAGAGCCAATGGCGTAGCCTTTAGTCACAGCTTTAGTGGTGTTGCCTACTGCATCCAGCGGGTCAGTCACATCACGCACGCTGCTTGGCAGTTCTGCCATTTCTGCAATGCCGCCGGCGTTATCGGTAATCGGGCCGTAAGCATCCAAGGCCACAACAATACCTGCCATGCTGAGCATGGAGGTTGCAGCAATGGCGATACCATACAAGCCGCCGAGATGGAAGGCTGTCCAGATGGCAAGACATACTGACAGCACTGGCAAGGCGGTTGATTTCATGGAGATGCCGATGCCGGCAATGATGTTGGTAGCATGGCCAGTGGTTGAAGCTTGCGCTACGTGCCGTACCGGAGCGTAATCGGTGCCGGTGTAGTACTCGGTAATCCACACCAGAGCAGCGGTTAGCACCAGCCCTACTGCACATGCGCCGAACAGCTGGTTAGCCGATATTGCCAGATCGCCAGCCGTTAAACCGTTCGGGAACATTTTCATGGTAACCACATAGAATGCGCCCAATGACAGTAGGCCGGCAACGGCCAGGCCTTTATACAAGGCTGGCATAACATTCTTCATGCCAGGCGATGCTTTAACAAAGAAGCAGCCAATAATGGATGCGACGATAGACACAGCTCCCAGCATTAGCGGGTAAATTATACCGTTGGCACCAGCGGTAGTAATGAGCAGGCCACCTAGCACCATGGTTGCAATCAAAGTCACGGCATAGGTTTCAAACAAGTCAGCTGCCATACCTGCGCAGTCGCCTACGTTGTCGCCTACGTTATCGGCAATCACGGCCGGGTTGCGCGGGTCATCTTCCGGGATGCCTGCCTCTACTTTGCCAACCAGGTCAGCACCAACGTCTGCGCCTTTGGTGAAAATGCCGCCGCCCAAACGGGCAAAGATGGAAATCAGTGATGAGCCAAAAGCCAAGCCGATAAGCGGGTTTAAGTCAGTGGCAGCTTCGCCTCCCAGAAAAGCATAAAAACCGGCAACACCCAGCAGGCCTAAACCAACTACCAGCATACCTGTGATAGCACCGCCTTTGAACGCGACATCTAGTGCTGGGCCTATGCCTTTGGTGGCGGCCTGCGCAGTGCGCACATTGGCTTTTACTGAGACGTTCATGCCGATAAAGCCACAGGCGCCAGAAAGTACAGCACCTACGACAAAGCCTATAGCAGTTGTGATGTTGAGAAATACGGCGATTAGAATAGCCAGAATAACACCGACGATGGTGATGGTTTTGTATTGACGGGCAAGGTAAGCGGCAGCTCCCTGTTGAATTGCGCTGGCGATTTCCTGCATGCGCGCATTGCCTGCGGGCAGGCCTGAAATCCATTTACTCATTACTGCTCCATACAGTACCGCTAGAATTGCGGCGCCGATGGCAACCATTAGTTCGACTGACATGACTTCTCCCTATCTAAATTTTTATCAATTACGTTACTTAAAAAACTGCTGTAAAACGTTTAAATAAAACTAGTATGTGAAACCAAGTACTAAACATTTGTTGCGGATATTTCTTGCGTAAGGCTTAAACCAAGTATTGCTTGATGCTGTAAAAAAGAATGTAGCGGTTATTGCTCCTTAATAAACATGCGGTGTTAATAAATTGTAACCGTGAATCATTATTGCATTATTAAACAGTGCTCACAATAGATAAGCTGGCAGGGTTTGCCAGCGGTTGAGTATAGATTTAATCGGCATTTTTAGAGAGCTTGTTTAGTGCATCTCCCAGTGCCGTACCTGACAGTTTTTCACCGAGTTCTTTTAAGCGGTTAGCCGCATTAGGAGATAGCTTTCTACGCTTTTTCAGCTTGGGCTGCGGGGTAGATTTTACTTGCACTTTTACCCGAATTGCAGTAACTTCACACACTTGCTTTTGTAGCTGAATCAATAGACTAGGTAACAAAAGTTTTATTTTTGCGGCAACAACACTGTTGTCGGCATACACGGTGAATTGTTGGTTTTGAATGCTGCCTGCATGGCTAAATTTAGCCAAGTTATCAGGGGCAATCGCCTCCCAGATTTTTTGTGTAGCCTGAGTTTGCTGGTTGCGTGCATTTAGTGCGCTGAGTTCAGGTTGCTTAAGTAATGTATTAAGTCGTTGCATGGCAGTTTATACAATGCCGGTAATGATCAGGGGTAGTATGAATATCATTTTAGTCTCTAATAACATGGCGAAAGCCAAAACGCTTTCTGTGCTGCAAATCAGTATGATTCTGGTAGCTATTGTGTTTTTGTCAGGTTTGCTTGCAACAATGTTTATTGTGCCACAGCAATCCAATGTGCAACATGGTTCTAAATCTTTAATTCCTAATCATCTGCGTTTCTCTTTTAATAACCCGCAAAAACATCTTGATGCGTATGCGTTGCAGTTGGGCGAGCTGCAGGCGCGCATGATGCGTCTGGATGCGCAAAGCGAACGTCTGGCAAAGCTGGCGGGTGAGAAAAATGTGTCACGTGCTGATGCTGCTAAAAATCCATCAAAAACTTTGTTGAATCCTGATTTAGCGAGCCCGGTTCAAAATGCAGCTGGCGGCGCGAGCCGTGGTGGTCCTTTAGTGCGTAGTGCACCGCTATCAGAGGCGGAGTTGCAGTCGGCAATTGCCGAGCTGACTGAAAGAATCGAATTCAGCACGGAGCATCTCAGTAATATTGAAGCCAAGTTATTGCAGCAAAGCGTACTGAAAAATACTTTACCTAACCGTAGCCCGGTTGCCGCTGCATTTAATTCTTCCAGTTTTGGCTGGCGTATAGACCCTTTTAATGGTCATAAAGCCTTTCATGAAGGGCTGGATTTTACCGCAGCGGCAGGTACGCCTATCTACGCGGCGGCTGGTGGTATCGTGTCAACTGCCGAGCAAACGCCTGATTATGGTAAAATCGTGAAGATTGATCACGGTTCTGGATTGGAAACACGTTACGCACATGCTTCGAAACTATATGTTAGAGCCGGTGAGCGTGTAGAAAAAGGTCAGAAAATTGCAGAAGTAGGCAGTACCGGCCGCTCGACAGGACCGCATCTGCATTACGAAATCAGATTGGCTGGCAACCCTTTGGATCCGAGGAAGTATCTTAAAGCAAGCAATTAATAGTAATTAACCGTAGTTTATAGGCATGGTAATTCAGAAGGCAGAAGTAAAACTCACTAAATCAGTATGTTTATTAATTCTCCAGTATTTCATAATTACAATCCCATATTCATACACTAACCACAAAGTTTTATCCTCTAGCGGAAAGTCACTCATTTCATGATCTCCACGTTGTTCAAAAAATTATTCGGTAGCCGTAACGAAAGGCTTGTTAAACAATACGCGCAGAAAGTTCAGCAGATCAATGCGCTAGAGCCGGCAATGCAAGCACTGAGTGATGAAGCGCTTAGAGCAAAAACAGTTGAATTCAAACAGCGTTATGCTAACGGCGAGAGCCTGGATAAGCTTTTGCCAGAAGCGTTTGCCGTGGTGCGTGAAGGTAGCCGCCGCGCATTGGGTATGCGCCACTTCGATGTGCAACTTATCGGCGGTATGGTGTTGAATGCCGGGAAAATTGCTGAGATGCGTACCGGTGAGGGTAAAACGCTGGTAGCTACATTGCCGGCTTATTTGAATGCTTTGACCGGTAAGGGCGTACACGTTATTACCGTGAATGACTATCTGGCTAAACGTGATGCCGAGTGGATGGGAAAGCTGTATAACTTTCTGGGTTTGTCTATCGGCATCAATTTGTCGCAAATGCAGAATGAGGCCAAACGTCTGGCTTATGCGGCTGATATTACTTACGGAACCAATAACGAATATGGTTTTGATTATCTGCGCGATAACATGGTATATACCGCAGAAGAGCGCGTACAACGCGGTTTAAGCTACGCCCTGATTGATGAAGTTGACTCGATTCTAATCGATGAAGCGCGTACACCTTTGATTATCTCGGGTCAGGCCGATGATAGTGTTGAGTTATACAACCAGATTGATGCCGTTGCTGCAAAATTGATAGCACAGACTGAAGAGGAAGGCGCTGGCGATTTCTGGGTAGATGAAAAAGCACAGAACGTTGTGATGTCTGAACTTGGTCATGAACACGCTGAAGCGATACTGACGGAAGTTGGCTTGCTTGCAGAAGGCTCGAGCCTGTACGAAGCTTCTAATATTACTTTGGTGCATCACTTGTATGCGTCATTACGCGCACGCAATCTTTATCACCGTGACCAGCATTATGTAGTGCGGGATGGTGAGATCGTAATCGTGGATGAATTCACCGGGCGTATGATGGCCGGTCGTCGCTGGTCTGATGGTTTGCATCAGGCGGTAGAGGCCAAAGAAGGCGTTGAGATTCAAAAAGAAAATCAAACCTTGGCTTCGATTACATTCCAGAACTATTTCCGTATGTATAACAAACTGTCCGGCATGACGGGTACTGCGGATACGGAAGCATATGAATTTAGCCAGATTTATGGTCTGGAAACGGTTGTTATCCCAACCCACCGCCCAATGCAGCGTAAAGATGCGATGGATAAGGTGTATAGAACGGCACGTGAAAAATACGAAGCCGTTATTCTGGATATTAAAGATTGTCAGGGCCGTGGTCAGCCAGTATTGGTAGGTACCACCTCCATTGAAAACTCAGAGTTGATTTCCAGATTGCTGACAGAGGCAAAGCTGGAACATCAGGTTCTGAACGCGAAACAGCATGAACGTGAAGCGCATATTATTGAGCAGGCCGGTCGTCCTGGTGTGATTACCATTGCTACCAATATGGCGGGTCGTGGTACCGACATCGTGCTTGGCGGCAACCCTGAGACTGATATTGCTGCGGTTGAGGTGGATGCTAATCTAAGCGAAGCGCAAAAAGCCGCGCGTATAGAACAACTCAAGGCAGAGTGGAAGCAACGTCATGACGGAGTATTGGCTGCCGGTGGTTTGCATATCATAGGTACCGAACGTCATGAATCACGCCGCGTAGATAACCAGTTGCGAGGCCGTTCCGGCCGTCAGGGTGATGCTGGTTCAAGCCGCTTCTATCTCTCGCTTGAAGATCAGCTGTTACGTATTTTTGCTTCTGACCGCGTTTCAGCCATTATGGGTAAGCTCAACATGCCGGATGGCGAGGCGATTGAGCATCCGTGGGTAACACGTGCTATTGAGAATGCGCAGCGTAAAGTTGAAGGCCGTAACTTTGATATACGTAAACAATTGCTTGAGTATGATGACGTTGCAAATGATCAGCGTAAGGTGATCTATGAGCAACGTAATGAATTGCTGGAAGCAACTGATGTAGGCGAAACCATTGCGGCGATGCGTGAAGATGTGTTGAGAGGCATCATCGCCACGCATATTCCACCTGATAGCGTTGAGGAGCTGTGGGATGTGCCGGCGCTAGAGCGCGAACTCAAAGCAGAAACCGGTCTGGATCTACCGTTGCAGAAAATGCTGGAAGATAACCCAGACCTGCATGAAGAAACGTTGCGTGATCATGTGATTACTGAAGCGAATAAAGCCTATGTGGTGAAAGAAGCGCTTGCCAGTGCCGATATATTGCGCCAGTTTGAACGTTCAGTCATGCTGCAAAGCGTGGATAGCCACTGGCGCGAACACCTTTCTGCTTTGGATCATCTGCGTCAGGGTATACATTTGCGTTCATATGCGCAAAAGAATCCTAAACAGGAATATAAACGTGAAGCGTTTGAACTGTTCGAGGGCTTGCTGAACACGATCAAAACTGAAGTGACCAAAGTCACTATGCTAGTGCAGGTAAAAACAGAAGCCGATGTTGAAGCGGTTGAAAGACCGGTAGAAGTTGAAAACGTGCAGTACCAGCATGCTGATTACGATGAGGCTTTAGGTATTGCTTCAGATGACGGTGCGCAAGATGCTGCTACCTCACAACCTGTTGTACGTGAAGGTGTGAAGGTTGGCCGCAATGATCCATGCCCATGTGGCTCCGGCAAAAAATACAAGCAGTGCCATGGCGTACTGAGTTAATAAAAAAGCATTGGTTGGTAAAGTTATGTCCGAAATGATTCAAGAACAAGTTCAGTCGCCATGTATCGGCGTATGCAGCATGGATGAAAGCACAGGCTACTGTGCTGGCTGCTACCGTACCATAGCTGAAATAAAAGGCTGGTGGGATATGGGTGCCGCTGAACAAAAGCAAATGCTTGCCGAATTGGAACAACGCCAGAGTCAATCCCTCAGTTTTGATTGATTCTGGCGTGTTGTTGTAATGGCTAATAGTCGGCTATGCTTCTTTTAGCGCACGGTTAGCCATTAGCTTATTTAGCGCATCATCAGCACAGGTATCAACCAGAATTGTTTGTGTCAGCTCAGTCACTGAGAGTGATTGTGCGGTTTTCAGTTGATGGTCAAGCACGGCTAAAGTTGCTTCGGATACATCATTGCCAGCCTGCTGGCGCTCATTGACGCGCCGTTTCAATTCCTGCTCGGGCGCATAAAAATCCAATATCAGAAATTCCACCTGATGAGCTAATGCCAATTGCGCAAACATGTCGCGCTGCTTTGTCTGTAAAAAAGCCGCGTCGATCAACACTGAAAACCCTGCTGATAATATAGAAGCTGCCAGCTCGGTCAGCTTGTGATAAACAAGCTGTACATTTTCCGGTGTATAAATTCCCTGATTAACTTCACTACTTGTACCATTCCCGGGTTTGTCATGTTCAGGTTTATCATGCCCAGATTTGTCGTGCACAGGTTTATCGTACTTGGCCTTGTTAAGCTGCGTTTTATCAAGCAGGCGCTGTCGTTCTACATCAGAGCGTACATGAATCAGGCCTAGACTCTCGGCCACTTTTGCACTGTAAGTTGATTTGCCGGAACCTGAGTAACCATGTGTGATGATTAATTTATGTGATTTAGGCGTACTGTATTTTTCTGCCAGATTTGCGTAGTTTTTAGCTTCAGTTAAATCGTGTGGAGACCGATGCTGCTGCCAACGCAGCAGGGCAACTTTACATCTAACCAGCGCACGGTATACCAGATAATACGGCATCAAGCCCAAGCCCTGATAATCCCCGGTATTGCTCAGGTAATGATTAAGAAAACGATAGGCAAGTAGACTCAAACCGCGTTCTTGCAAATCCATCACGGTAAAAGCAATTTCACTGATCACGTCTATCCAGTGCAACCCGGGGTTAAACTCTATGCCGTCAAACGGTGTGACCTTGCCAGCAATCAGTGCAATATTGCCCAGGTGTAAATCTCCATGGCATTCACGAATATAGCCCTGCTGTTTGCGTAGCTCCAGCAGGCTAATATTATTAGCGTGCGCATGTTCTCCCCATTGTTGCAGACGATTTATTTGCGCCAGAAAAGTTTTGTCATTGATTAACGGGCGGATATGCGCGAAGTTACCCAGAAACCAGTGCTGGATTTCCTGCGGTGTTCCAAAAGGGCTGTTTGTAGTATCGGCTTTGGCGTGTTGATGAAAGTCGGCAGTCAAGTCTGCCAGTTGGTCAATAATGTCGGCACTAAGCTCGCCACGTTCGGCGATAGCACTTAAAAGTTGTGCATTATCAAATTGCTTCATCTGCACTGCATATTCGATAGCGTTACCGCTACCGTCCATTTGCGGGTTTTGCAGGCTACCGGTGATAGGAACTACCTGTAGATAAAGATCAGGTGCAAAACGACCATTAAAGCGTAACTCTTCATCACAGTAAAAGTGTCTTTTTTCCAGTGTAGAGAAATCAAGAAAATCGAACTCGATGTTCTTTTTGATTTTATAGGCGTATTGGCCGGTCAGCAGCACCCAGGAAATGTGGGTTTCAATCAGCTCGATCTTATCTACAGAATGAGGGTAAGCTGCAGGATTCAGTAAGGCTTGAATTAAACTCACAGCAACACCTCAGTATATTTTGTAATTAATGCGTGCCGATAATCACGCCCTGGTTTTTCAGGTCTTCCAATATGGTTAACCCAAATTGAATGATACTCTCAGGCTGCGGGTGTTGTAATTCTTTTGCGAGTAAAGTGAGTGCCTGTTCGCCGGCAATCGCTTCGTTTAATAACAGGGAGATTAGCCTATGGGTCACAGCGTTTAACTCTATGAATTTTACTGTGTCGTCCGCATTACGGTAAACCAGTAGTTGGGTGCTTGCTTTGTGCTGTGGTTTCTTGCGAGGAGTAATTTTGTGTACAGCATAGTCGTAATTGAGTAGCTGCATCGTCGGTGAAAAAACGGGTCTGTTAATGGCTAAATCGCCATTCGGTTGAATACCTTGTGGATTGGTCTCAGGTATGGAAGAAACCAATAATTCAATCCATTCGTAATGGCAGAGGCTGTTGAGATAGTCTGGTATTAGCTGCTGTAATTCCGGGCTGGGGTTGTTCAGGTACTGTAAAAACTGTTCAGGAATTCTGCGAAACAAGGGGCTGTTAGCAGAATAATCTCGCATGAATGCCTGATTTAATTTTAACCATTTGCGCTTACCAATTACTTTACTTGCGATGGGAAAACACGCGGAAACAGATTCGAATAAATTATTGAATACAATTTCTTCATATACGGCCATTCGTTCACGCGGAACGCCTGCTAAAGGCGGCGCATTTCTGGAGTCACGAAGACGAGCCGTGAATGCTAATTGATAGCGTTGAAAGCTTGGCAATTCTGCAACCATGGTATTTGTTAGCCTAACGTTTTTGCTGATTGACGTGCGGCGGTGAAGCTGCGCTCAGCCTTGTGTTGATAATCGGCAATCTTATTGATTTCATGCATTAATACATTGAGCGGCGGTATGTTGTTATCGCGCTCTAACAATGTGGGAAATGTGCCGAATAACTGGTAAGCATCTTCCAGCAACGCCCATACCGGATCAATGACATTCTCGCCATGCGTATCTACCAGCAGGCTTGGTGTTTGTTGATAGTGGCCTGCCATGTGGGTGTAAATAATGCGCTCACCCGGAATGCCGCGCAGAAACTGATGCGGATCAAAGCCGAAGTTAACGCTGTTGACGTAAATATTGTTGATGTCCAGATGCAGCAGGCAATCCGCCTCTGCAATCACTGCATTGATAAAGTCCAGTTCGCTTAATTCTGATACAGGTGCTGCGACATAAGCTGAGGCGTTTTCAACACCTATGCGTTGACCTAGAATGTCCTGAGTCTGGCGTATGCGCTGTGCAACGTAATGCACGGCTTCTTCGGTAAAAGGTATCGGCAACAAGTCGTAAAGGTAACCTTGCTCGCCCTTGAAGCCATCAGTGCAATAACTTAAATGTTCTGTGTAGACCGGAATGCTGTATTGATGCAGGAATGTTTTAACCTGCTGTAGAAAATCTACATTAAGCGGGCTTATGCCGCCTAGTGATAGACATAAGCCATGGCAGACAATAGGGTAGCGCTCAACAAACCAATCAAGCTGTTTGGCGTACTTGCCGCCAACATTAATCCAGTTTTCAGGCGCTATCTCTAAAAAGCTGATATTGGCTAATTGTTGTTGTCCATACAGTGATTGAATCTGGGGTATCAACTCACGCTTTAACCCCAGACCAACACCATGCAATTGGCTTTTGATTGCCATATTTATTCTTTAAGTGAATAAGCGCTTATTTTTTCTCAGCACTGCATTTGCCTTCAGCAGCTTTCTCAGCGCTACATTTACCCTCAGCGGCTTTTTCTGCACTGCATTTACCTTCGGCGGCTTTTTCTGCGCTGCATTTACCTTCAGCCGCTTTTTCCATTTTTTTCTTGTTCGCACCACATTTGCCGGTACCACATTTGCCATCTTTAGCTTTAGTGTGGTTGTCAGCTACCTGATAACCGCTAGACAGTGATTTTAATGCGAATGGATTTTCAGCAGCGCTGACAGTTGCCGCTGCGATAGAAAGTGCGAATGCGCCACCGATAGCTAGAGAGATAGTTTTTTGAGTTTTGTTCATGGTAAATTCCTTTAAGTAATAAAATTAAAATAATTTGAAACTAAGTGCCAATAAACCTAACTGCAAGTAATACCATGTGCAGAGTTTATTGCTGACCAGATTTAATTGATTGCACAATCCTGGTTTTTACATCTAATGGCAGTTGTATAGATTGGTCGTTTTCTATGCCGCTTCTAATCCGTTGTAACGAGGTGCGCAACAATTTGAGTTGCTGCTTGAATCGTTCACATGGGCCGCATATTAAAAGATGCAGTTTTAATTGCATTCTCTCAGACCAATGCAGCGGACGGTCTAAAGATTGTGATATGAGTTTGCTGGCTTGTTTGCACGTAAGCATAAAAATATCCTACTTCAAATCCAATGCAACTCTAAACATTTTCTCAATCCCATCCGCGCTCTATACAACATTACCCAAGCATTGGTCGCGGTGATATCCAGTTCCTTACAAATATTTTCATTGTCAGCTTCATGCACATCACGCAACATGAAAATGGCTCTTAATTTTTTAGGCAGTTTACTCATGCATTCATCCAGAACAGCCAGAAACTGTTTTTGCTCCAGTTCACTATCCGGCATGTTGAGTGTTTGCGGTTTATCCAGCCAGTGACCTTTCTGGTCAAAGAAATCATCCATACTGCTTTCTGAAGTATCCAGGTCGATTACATCAGATAACGGCTGTTCGCGTATCTGTTTACGCTGCGAATCAATGATCTTGTGTTTGAGTATGCCGGTTAGCCAGGTTCTGGCAGAGGAGCCACCTTGGTAATTGTTGGCTTTGATTGCGGCCAGCATGGTTTCCTGTACTGCATCTTCTGCCTGATGCGGGTCTCTAAGCCGGGCAAGCGCAAAGCGATAGAGATAATCACCGTGCTCGTTGAGCCAATCGTTAACGTTGCTTGTCACTGTGCTTTCCCAATCCTTTGATTCAGTAGTTCAATGTAATGTGCTGAGTCTAATGGTACATGATTGCGCTGTGAGTACCAGATTGTCTCGGCTAGGCATTCCAACACATCATGCTGTGCCAAGTGTTTGTCATTGTATTTTTCCAGTAATTTAGCATACACGCTGCTAATTCCGATAGGTTGGTTGATGCTGATCTGCTCAATCACCGATAAATGTAAGCTCAGATGCAGAAATGGATTGGTTTCTCCCATCTCAGGAAAATACTGCTGTCCAATGTAGCGTTCTGGTGCATCTAATATGGCATGGTATTCCGG